>ULPM01018861.1_pt1 | contig 20036 bp, 18 predicted proteins | sample 1953501 | NCBI WGS metagenome assembly ULPM01 (sample SAMEA4835629, study PRJEB28245) | human gut metagenome | biome: gut microbiome; material: fecal sample | place: Denmark | collected 2008
AATTCAGAGCTTTTATCATTGAAATCTAAGGAGGAACGTCTTATGACCTTTAATGCAATGACCGAACACTACGAAGAGATCACGGTTTGCGGAAAGCCTGCGCTGTTCACCAGCATCCGCATCAAGAGAGATACCATTCCGGATGGTCTGTACGCCTACGATGTTCGGCATGATGACGAGTGCCGGGGCATCCCTTGTGAGATCGCGCCCTTTGTGATGGTCAACCACTGGGGCACCATTATTCTTGCGGAACCGCTGGAACTGCCGGATGATGGGCGGCGATATATTGACGAGGACACCGACTGGAACTACGCTCCTTTGGATGGCGAGGACACCGCCAATCACAAACCGTGCACTTCCATTTCTGATTTTATGACTACCTATGCCCACTAAAATTGTATTAAAAATACCGTATATTCTGTTTTGTATTAAAACCAGCCGTTTTCAGGCCATTTCAAGGTGCAAAACACAGTCTTAAAAATGTCGCTCGTTATCTTTGAGCCAGAAAGGAGACGCATGAACATCTATGGCTATTGCCGAATCTCTACGGCAAAGCAGAGCATTGAACGTCAGATCCGCAATATCAAGGCCGAGTACCCGACTGCCCATATCGTGCAGGAAGCCTACACCGGTACATCTATCTTTCGCCCGGAGTGGCTGAAGCTTTACCGGGTTCTGAAAGCAGGAGATACGGTGGTGTTCGATTCGGTGTCCCGAATGTCCAGAAATGCAGAAGAAGGTTTTGCTCTGTACGAAGACCTCTATCATAAGGGCGTCCGATTGGTGTTTTTGAAAGAGCACCACATCGACACTGAGACCTACAAAAAAGCCCTGTCCGGCAGCATTGCCATGACAGGGACAAATGTGGACTTCATCTTGAAGGGCATCAACGAGTATCTGATGGCCTTGGCAAAAGAGCAGATCAAGCTGGCCTTTGAGCAGTCCGAAAAAGAAGTTGCCGACCTGCACCAGCGCACCCGTGAGGGCCTTTTGACCGCCCGGCTGAACGGCAAGCAAGTTGGTCGCAAAAAGGGTGTTGGATTTGAAACGAAAAAAGCCAGAGATGCTAAGCAGATCATCCGCACCCATTGCAAGACCTTTGGCGGCACACTTGATGATGCCGAGTGCATGAAGCTCACAGGTCTTGCCCGGAATACCTATTATAAATATAAGCGTCAGATTCGTGCCGAACTGATGGCTGAACAGGATTTGCCGAAAGGAGCAAGCATCTTTTATGAACCGCCAAAATCATTCTGAGCCGGAGAACCGGCTCACCCCAGAGGAAAAGCAGGAGTTTTTAGAACTTCTGGCTCAGCTTTCCCCGGAGCAGCGTGAAGCACTGAAAGAAGTGCTCAAGTCCTTTACCTAAGCAAAACAGTGCGGAGTGGCATCATGTCACCCCGCACTGTTTATTTTTTTCATATTCCCTGTACTCATTTTGTCAAAATTTTACTTCAGCATGTATCTTATCTTGTCGTACGTCAAGTGTTTTTCCTTGAAATCTCACATAACAGCGTCGATATAAAAGAGCAAGAAGTGCAGAGGTGTGATATTCCTCTGCACTTCTTGTTTTTGTCAATCAAGCATTATTCAGCCAGATATTTTTCTCGCCAGCTTCTTTCATACTCAATGGCATTTTCGCTTAAATCGGCATAGTCATAAAATGCCTTAAAATGACCATTTTTCTCTGCTACCATAGTCAGAACATTCCACCTGTTGGAACCGTCCAAAGCAACACGCACTTTCGATAAAACTTTATCGACCTGCAGGAAACTGCGAACTAATGCAGCTTTTGTAATTCCGGGAAGTTCGAAGCACGACACATTTTTTTCGTTAGCCGTGCTCACATAATACTTCATCGTATAGCTTGTTCCAATGTAGGCCGCATAAAATGTCACCTTCTCCCACGTTTCTGGCAAAGCTCCTGTAATCTGATCAAATACATTCTGAAACAGCTCCTGATCCATTTTCTTTATTCCTCTCTTTCATTCGGAAATACTCGTACTGATTCTTCCCCGTCAATAGTATATGTAACCATAACGGCTACCGGTCTGTGCGAATCGCCCTCGTAAATCGGTTCAACTTTTACATAAACTTCTTTTCCTGCTGCAACTTCTTTTGCAAGTTCCGTTTCCAGTGCTTTATAGTCCTTTCGATTAATATCTGAATCCTGTGGTATCATATTTTCCATTCCGTTTGAACCATTAAACTGGTCACCAATCAGATGTCCTCGATCATCCGTTTTCTTTTGGTCTCCTTTTCCAATATCTTCAATTGAATCTTTTATCGCTGGGCGCCCTTCATGGTCTTTTACTTGAAGTCGACCTTCTGCCGAAACAATTCGTCCTTCTTCATCAGTTTCGTAACGATAACCATTAATATCGTACTCTGTATTCGGGAGAAGATTGTCATCGATTCGGTACAAGTTTCCATTATCATCGTAATAGTATGCTGTACCATCTTCCACTTCTTTGCACGGATATGTTTTTTCTTCGGACGCATCTTTTGTTTCTCGTGTATCCTGCGCACCTTCACAATTTTCCAGTACATGATGTATGCCTTCTGGCGCTTCAGTCGTTTCCCATGTCATAGGCGCCTCCCTCGGAAGATCCTGTTCAGATTGTTTCCAATCCACTTCTTCGGGCTTATTGGAATGGCCTGGAATTTCCACAACGGGAGAATCCGGTGTCGTTTTCGTTTTAACTTCTGGACCACCTTTGGTTCCTTCCCAGACTTCTTTCATATTATAACACCTTTTCCTTCCAATAATAAGCACACAGCTGTTTCAGCGGCTCTATTTCTGGATATTTTTCGCTTTCCGCCATACAGACATACACTGTAATTTTTTCAAGTTCAGAGGGGCCGAATCCCACAAACACTGTTGACACATTCTCTTTTATCACAGTTTCCAGTTCGTCCAGTGTCTGGCAAGATGCTGTTCCCTGGAGGACATCTTTCAGCATCCCGCTATTTTGGCGAAGAAATCCAGCCACTGCCCAATGATACTGCTTATTTCGGCTGTCCAGATTTTCCAATAGTTTTTTCACTGTTTCTGCCGGAATATTGGAGTTTCTCAGTCGTTTTTCCACCTTTTCTTTCTGCGCTGCAGTCAGCTGCTTTGCAAGAAGAAAATGCAGAATTGCATTATTCTTTGCAGTTCGGTTCTGAATTATATCTTCACATTCTTTTTTCCTCCTGCCGAACGGTTCATATCGAGGCAACTGACACAGTACCGCTTCCTGCCAGTTATTCTGATAAACCACCGCCATACCCGTTGGTAATCGCGACAGTTCCTCCATCTGGGCATCATTCAATGCCATGGCCCCACCAGTTACTTCACGATCTGTTTTTTCTGGCAGGCGGAGAACTATCTTGGTATTAGTATTGCGGATCACCGCTGTATCCAACAGATTCGGTGCCTGATCCACAATTACAAACCCCTCGCCGTATGTGCGCACTTCAGCGATTGCATTGGTTAGCATCTCCACCGATTTTCCGACCAAATTTGAAGATTCTGCACTCTGTTCCATAGAAGTCTTTTTTAGCAGGTTGTGAGCCTCTTCCAGCACTGTAACATGTTTCAGGTGTTCATTCATCCCACTTGCATTTGCCATTCTGTATTCCTGCAGTTTCAGCACCACAATGCCCATGATCAACGATTTTGTTTCTGTTGAACCAACACGGCTCAAGTCAACAATCGCATCGTGTTCAAACAAATCCGCAAGATTCATTTCCTGGCTCACAAAGATCATGCCGTTGATACCATTCGTCAGTGACTTCAATCGTGTAGAAAGCGAACCGATATAGTCGCCTTTAGTATCCGAGGAATAATCTGAGCTGTGAATTACATTCCGCAATTCCCGCAGCACATCCGCAAAGGTCGGAAACAGTCCTGGAACGCTCCGGTTCTCAGACATTTCCAGATCCCACCCGGCAGAAACATAAGCCTGCTCAATTGCATCTTTCAAAACTGCAGGCATTGCCGCATACATTGGCCAGCAAACATTGAAAATTTCAATGATGCGGTCGATGTGTTCCAGCACATGCACCTGCTCCGGAAATGCAAAGGGGTTGATCCGTAAAAGTTTTCCGATCTTTGGATTCGTCCCATAACAGGGCACATAGGGGAACACATTTTTGTACTCACCCTTTGCTGGCTCCACCACCAGAAAGCTTTTGCCCTTTTTCCGTAGCTCTGCCAACAGATGATACACTGCATTAGATTTGCCCGAACCCGTGGAGCCGGTAATAAAGGTGTGCATCGACAAGCTTTCTGCGTTCAGCTCTACAGCCGCACTTGTGCGCTCGCCCAGATGGCAGAGCTTACCGAGATAGATATTATCAATGCCAGTTTCCTTGTCATCATCCGATGTCTTCGGCTGCGATGCACCTTGCTGCAGCACAACCTCCTGTGCAAACGGTGCATGTTCCAAAACGGGCAATCCCTGCACAGAATGCCGTGGCAACCCCATATGAAGGGCCAATTCATTCGTACTGACCAGCGCAGATGGGTCTACTGCAACCTGTCGCTGCTCGTCGTAGCTAAACCCTTGGTACAAAAAGAGCGGGTGAGCAAAATTTTCCAAGTATCCCATCAGCATCTTTACGCTAGGATCATCTGTCCACAGATTGATAGCACTGCATTCAATGCCGCTATCCACACCTGCAACAACAGCCTTGTAAGTATTCGCTGCATTCTGAACTTCTGACGTTGCACCCATAAAATATGCTGCGAAGTTCCACATACCAATGCTTTCGCATTCGTCAATCCGTTTCAGCTGCTTTTCCATGCGTTTCAGTACATTATTCAGTGTCATATTCTGGACATTCAGTATGACACCTTTAGAAGAGCCAAATGTATCTGTCAGCGTGTTCGTATCAACCAAGTTAAAGGATTCTCCAGTTGTAACAGCCCGCGTATCAGTTGTCCCCGTGCTATGGCTTTCCGATGTACCATGTGTTTCACTAGTACCATGCGAATCACTGAATCCATGGCTCAACGTTTTTGAAATAGAATCCGAAACCGAATCTGTATGTGTTGTTCCCTTTGCCACTGCATGGCTGAAACTTGCAAAGCTTCCTACGCTGGCACCCGTGCTGGCACCCACATGGCCACCAAGCCAAGACGGTCCAAACCGAATTCCTGCGTTTACACCGACATTCACGCTGCTGTTCACGCCAACCGTTCCTGTGTTAGTTACAGTGCGGCTTGTTCCATCCGATGTTCCTACTGTGTGCGTTTTGCCTTTAGACTCAGATTGTGTATCCGTATGTGTATCACTGATGCCTTTGCTTTGGCTCTCTGTATTCGTCACGCTGGCCGTTTTGCCATGAGAATCTGTACGAGAGATATTGGTTGTCTTTCCCGTACTGCTTCCGGTTGAAGTGCTCCGGCCATCTGACACGGTAAAGTTCATCTGCATGGTTGCAAACGGAGAGATTTGTGTACAGATTTTCTCATACTCCCGTCGGCGCATCATCAGTTGTTCATGGTTTGCACTGTCTGCCAAAAAGACTGCTGTATAGGAAGCTCCCTTCATCGCATAAACAAACTTTTCCAAGCCCTGGACAAAGTCTTTGTTTGTCATACTGTCCTCATTGCGCTTGTAATCTGCCACACTGGTCACACTGGAAACACATTTGGCGTTTGCCGCTGCCAGTGCAGCACAGCAGTCCTCGGCAAAGAACTTTTCGATCTTGCTGCCAGGAAAAAAGCCCATCAGGCTCTTTTCCAGCATACTGCGCATGGTTCCGGTAGAGTGCTGCTTTTCGTTGGAACGTGCTCCCAGATAAAAGTTTGTCTGTGCACCATCGCTCTGTAGCATCAACACCAGTGTGCAGGGAAATCCGGAAAGCGCATGGAACATCATAGAGAGCTTATCGACCGAGAACTCATCCTCTTGATAAACAAGCTCTGTAATCCGGAAGAACTGCACCTCTTCCAGATTATCCACCCCGCATTCCTTCGGGTCCAGAATCGGCAGCTGCTCCAGCCGGGTAACATAGCCTTTCATGACTTCATCGTCAATGATGCTCAGGCAATTGCCCAGATTTTCCTGCAGCACCTGCAGATTCAGTGTCTGTGGGGTCGGTTCAGCATAAGGCAGAGACTGTGTAGACACACTTTGTACAATGTCCTGTCGTTCCACAATTATTTCACCTCATTCACATACTTATAGTATATCCATTGATTATCCAGTAATTTCTGTTTTTTTAACCATGCTTCAGGATTTCTATCTATTTTAGAAAAGCCATCCTCGGTACCAACATAACTAATCACTCGAATGATGCCTGTTCTTTTGTCTCCTGGACCAATTTGACTCTGTGAAAAATAACGGCGTGTTTTCTCTGTACCACCGTACGCAATCAGCTCCCATTGTTCGCTCTTCTTCAGAATATCGGTAATTTTTTTTCTATCTAATATACGATGGCCTGTCCAGGTTTCCGGCTTTTGCCAACTACTCCGAATAATCTTCCAAGCTATATATTCATAATTTCCCGAACGAAAAACTTCAGACACGCCATCCCTAATTTTTCTTTTTCCAAGCTTTATGCTGCAGTCGATCCGGGGTTGCTCAGTAGGAAAGCTACAATCGCCACTAAAAGAACTGCCACCACTATCAGAACAACCCCCAATTGTTTTTTTGAGTCCTGATCCTCCCGTTCTTTTTGCGTTCTCTGTTCCCTTGCAAGATCCCGCTGGTATTCCTCAGCATACCGGCTCATGCTCTTTTCTATTTGGTGCTTCTGCTCTTCTTCGCTCGGATTGCTTTCGACCACTCCCGGAAGCGCAGGTTGCTGCGGCGTCGATGCGCGAGCTGCTGCGGTGGATGGAGTTGTCGGCGCTGCTGTCTGTTCCGTCCGGGGCTGCGTAGTCTGCCGGAGCTTTTCAGGTGCAGCCGTGCCCGCCAGTCTGGCGCGTTCTGCCCGCAGGCGCTCGATCTTCTCTTTACGTACAACGGAAGCCACCCGTTTCATGTGCTCCATCCGTTTTTCTGAAAAATTTTTCTTCTGGTCCAGCTTCAACTGCGTCCAATAGGTCTCATCCCACGCAGCCGGATCATTCTGCTGCGAATGCAGTTCTTCATGTTCTTCTAAAAAGCCGGGCAGCTTTTTGCAATAATCGTAGTCTTCCTGATACTTTTCAAATGTAGGGTCTGCTTCAAGTGCTTCCGCAAAAATATAATGCAACCCACGGAGATCGTTTTGTTCCACACACTGTTTTACACCAATCAGCATGATTTCAGCACCTCCTGCTTGTCAAAAATCAATGGCTTCGTTTACTTGTTTCTGGCATGTCTCAATCCAGTTCAATGTCTCACGGTTCTTTTCCAACATAGCCTGTCGGCTCTGCTCATCTGCTGCAGCCTGCTCCAGCTCGTCATATTTTTCCTGAATAATCCGATCCAGTTCATCGAACATCGCCGTGAACTGAGCTTTCATATCCTCGGCCTGCACCTTGGCGTACTCGACTGCTTTCTCAATGCCGTCATCCAGTGTCACATCCAGTTGTCTGATCAGACCTGCCGACAACTCCGTCACCTCTGCCCGGAACTTTATTACGACATCGTTGTGCTCCTTGAATTCATCGCGCATGACCGTTTTATACTTGATCCGAGTTTCATAGATATTGACATCCTTATAGTCATCCACCAGTTCATACTTCGGGAAGATGTGGTTCCACCAATGGTCGTACACACGCTCTTTGTGTGAGCCATCTCGGACCCGCTTCTCGCCGACCTTGACCTGCTCGGTGCCATCCGCTTCTCGCACTGCCTTCTGACCTACCTTTTCGTACCACGTACGGGTTTCCTCGGTCTCTTCTCCATAGGTGTCAACGGTTTCCATTACCATGCTGCTTTGGGTTCTGCCGGCAGCTTCCTCTTTCATGTTATTCAGCGCTCCTCGGATCAAATCCGCCGTGCTGAAATCCAACTCCTGTCCAGCAGCATTCTCGTCGATTTTCAACAGCTTTTCCTGATACTGCGCCAGCATGTTTTTTCCGCTCTCTACAATCTCGTGATCAATGATAGCTTCCAGTTCTGCGTTCATTTCCGCAATATAATCTGTGCTCTGAACTGCAAACTGCTCCACCAGACGCTCAGCATCCTTCCGGTCATCTATCATATCTCCATAGGCATTGAAGATTCTGCCAGACTTTCGTTCCACCTCAAATTTGAGTTTTTCAGCCTTATCCTCAATAGTCGGTACCGGATCAATGGCTGCCACTCTCTCCTTGAAGTTTTGTGCTTCCTGTCCATTTTCGATTTTAGCACGGACGGCTGCAGCACGCTCAGCACAGGCTTTTGCCGTTTCTTCATCGGTGGCGACCTGCGTCTTTGCCTTGACAAGCACCTGTCCACTTTCCAGGATTTGTTCGAAGGATTCCACCAGTTCTTTAATTTTCTTTGTACGGGCATATTTCTTCACATACGCCGTGATTGCAGCCTCAATCGAATAAATACCACTATGAATCATAACCTGCTCATTGGTATCTTCTCGCTCCTCTGCATTCCTAAGGCGGTCATACAACTGGTTCTGTGCACTGGGCGACAGCGTAGAATATTGTTCCAGATGCATCATTGGCTTGTCCAAAAATTTATATGCCATTGCGACCGTATCCTGCGCTGCTGTAGGAAGTTTGCGCATTGCCGAATTAGTCAGATTGCCAATATTCACCTCTTTCAGGTACGTCTGTAGGTTCAGTGCCGTATAGGCCGAACAGGGGAAAATTTGCGGATCATCAATACCGAACTGTGCAAGATACCGCTTTACATCCTGCAAAATATCCTTGACATTTTCTTCTTCCGGGTTGATATCGTCCATTTTGTTCACTACAAAAAGGAACCGATCTCGCACTTGCTTGCCGCCCTTCTGAATCTGCTCCGCTACATAACTCAGCAAGTTGGCATCATCATTGGTTTGCAGCTGTGTGCCGTTGAGAATGTACAGAATCAAGCTGTTGGAACCACTCCGCAGTGCACGATAAGTCGTGTTCTTATGTTCCTGATTGCGAGAGTTGTTAGTGCCCGGAGTATCAATCAGTTCCAGTGCTGTTTCTGACGAATCCAAGAAGGGGATGTTGCCTTCAACCATGATCTTGCGCACATCTTCTTCATCGTTCAGACGGTTCATAATATCGTAGGTCAGGTCCTGAATATTTTCCAGCACTTGATTTTCAGCATCGTATACGATTGCATGAAAGCGATCACTGTCGTTATCCAAGATTTCTGTAATCTTGTCCGTGCAAGCCTGATTTTTAGACGGCATCAGCTTCCGGCCAAGTAGCGCATTGATCAGCGTCGATTTTCCGGCACTCATGGTTCCGATAATATTGATAGGGAACACCGCACTATTAATATTCTGAAATGCTTTCTGCAGCTGCGGGTCGCGGAAATCGTCCACCGGGCCGTCCTGCATCTTGGTAAAGATTTCCACAATCTTTGCGTTGATGTCGTCGCTCGAGGTACACTCTTTAAAGCGAAGTACGCCCACTTGAATCGTCCCAGCTTTTTCTGCCTTGGTAATTACTTCATGAAAGTCATCCCAGTCCAGTGACATACCATGAAACTCAAACTCAAAGGTACGGGTATTCAACACCTCGATGAGAAGTCTTGGGAATTCTCCAATCCATTCCTGCAGTCGTTTTCCTTTGATATGTTGCAGCACGCTGTCGTTGGTCAGTTCGTTTCCGTTGACCCGGATCTCCGTTTTCATCCGATAAGGATTGTACTTTACATAAACCTGTGCCATGATATTACCCCCTGTAATTCTTTTTCATCTTTTTGATTTTCTCTTCAAATAGGAATCAATCAGTTTTTCCACATAGGTAAAGCCACTAGTTTTAAGCAGCTGCTCTTCTTCCGTTTTTGCATCTTTAATGTATACTTTCGGAAACGCCTTTGCATAATATGCTGGCAAATTCATTTTTTCAAATTTGTCTACACTGCAATATAGCTCGCGTTCTTCGGAACGTGACAGATTGCCCGCGGCAAAACGTTTTGCCAAAAATGCCGCCTTGGACGAAACCGGACAAATCGCAGGATGAACAAAACCGTTTTCCTGTAAGAATGCCCATTGTTCTTGCAAAAGAGCTAGCACATTTTCCTCCTCTGCATTTACAGCATCCATCTTATTAATAACAAACAAAATCGGAATTTTACCTGCCAGTTGCTGTACCCTTTTCAGGTGTGTAGCTTCATCGGTCGTACCAAGTTGGGTTGCATTCATAATGTAAATCAACAAATCGTAATTTTGTTCTTGGAGCATTCGCTCCGTGATTTCCTTATGTTCCGGTGCTCCATTGAAGTTCACACCCGGCGAGTCATTCACCTGAAGTCTTTCCTCGCAAAGACTTCCATCAAATTTTGTTGCGACAATAATTTTGTCTGAGGTATTTTCCTCATTGTCATTCATCAGCTCTTCAGTACCTGCTGTGAGTACAAGATCGTGGTCATACTCATAAGAAACACCATCCTCAAAGACCTTGTTGACAATTGTATGAATCTTACTGGTGCAAGCCATATTCTGTGAACGACAAACGTGCTTTCCTGTAAGTGCATTGATAAAGGTAGACTTTCCAGCGCTCATATTAGCCGTGATCATCACTGTGAAAGGCTTTTTACTCCTAAACTGCAAATTGCGTTGAAAATGCAGAAGATACTCCTGCTCCTGCGTGGTCTGAAGTATTCCTGCTAACTTGCGAAGGTGGCCCTCTCCCTGTGCTGCAGCTGCAAGCGTTTCCAACAATTTTCCTTCCAGGCTTTGCATTGCAAATTCAGCGCAAAACCGCTTCCGCGCTTCCGTCAGTTTATCACTGTTTCGTTTTCCGCCTACTCTTTCCCGGATATCCAGCGTAATGAATAGGAAATCTATCCAGAGATAAAAGCGATAAAATATTTCAGGATGCGGACTTTCTGGTCCTTTTGGATTCGCAAGAAGTTTCTCATATGCCTTTAGCTGCGCTTTGACCATTTGATTATCCTGCCAACTGCAAAGCCGGACGTATTCCTGCAGCGTTTTCAGGTAGAAATCTCGCATTTCCTGCGTGTCGCAGAGAACCGGATTCTGCGGAAGTAACTGACTCATAGATAGGCTCGTTAGGTCAATTTCATCCGTCCTAGATAATGCCTGTTCCTCTCTCATTTTGCTACGTCGAAGATTGCGCTCTTTCTGAAGTTTTCGCGCCTTTTTTCCGTTTTTCTTCAAGTTCGTCCTCCATCATTTTCCTGTGCTAGTTCCTGCATTCTTTGAATTTCAGTTTTTATCTCTTGCACCAGCATTTCCGGTGCAGTCACCTTGACTTTGCTACCTTGACTGAGCAGCCACATTTTCACGCCTGTTCCAAAGACTTCGGCTTCAATGGAGCAAACACCCTCTTTTTCATCTACGACTTTTGCCATGGGGAACTTGTCCAGCACAGCTTCCACCGATGGGCCGTAGTAGTTGAAGTGGATTGTCTGCGGCTCACCGCCGAACATGAACTGAGTACGGTTTTTGTACTCGCCCTCTTTGAAACGGTCTTTATAGGGAACAGAGAACTTTTCTCCTGTTTCCCTGACGGAATGGATTCTATCAAGCCGATAAATGGTGGGATAAGGATCGTTCTTTTTATGGAAAGCCTCTCTTGTGGAGCTGTCTGTGATAATACCCATGAGATAGAAATAATACTCTGAGAACATCAGCCCCACCGGCTCAACCGTCCGTTTTACGATCTGGTGGTCTTTCAGCTTTTGATACTCGATTTCCATCACCGACCGATTTCGGATGGCCTGTGCCACCATCCACAGATTGTCCGGGTCAACTGCTGCATGAGCCGGGTCGTGATAGTTGAACAGCTCATTACTGATAAACCACTCAATGTCTGCTTTTTCCCTCTGCGATACACAAAGGTTCAGGATAATTTGCAGTTGCTTTTCGACCTGCTCTTTGGTAAAGGCACGGCTCTCCAGCAGAATCTTACATAGGGCCAACACTTCACCTTTGGAAAGCTGCTCAATTTCCTGTGTAACCAAACGGTATCCGTTTTCCTTTTTGTCGTACTCGATTTTTCTTACAATGCCTTCCTTAGCGCACTGTTCTGAAAGAAAATCTCTGATGCTGTCAATATCTCTCTGGATGGAGCGGACGTTCACATAGTACTGCTCTGCTGCTTCCTGCTTGTTGATAAGCTTGCCAGAAAGAAAATCCTGATAAAGTTCCAGCACACGGGTCGTTTTTAAGGTATCTGCTGCCATTGGTTTGTCCTCCTCTTCGGTTCAGCCCCATTATAGCAACGAAGATGGACAGGGAGTGTCTACCATATCATTTTTTCAGAATGTTTTACCACAAATTTTATCGAATCGATTTCTTTCTTGTATCATATCACCCAAATTAGATGCCAGTAATATGATTTTTGCTATTTAAAGTATACGACTTATACAATTATCGGTCAAGCCTTATCACAATAAAATCGTAAGTACACACTACGATTTATCCAAGGAGGCTAAACCATGGAACGAGAGAAGCCCACATTTGATATCCTAGGCCGTATTGAGCGGGAACGCCTTGCCCGTGGCTGGTCTGAGTATGCCCTCGCAGAAAATTCTGGCTTGACACAATCTACCATTTCTACATGGCGCAGACGGAATCTTCAACCCAATGTAGCTTCTCTTGAGAAAATCTGCTCCGGCCTTGGTATCTCGCTTTCTCAGTTCTTTCAGGAGGAAGACTCTGTTTACTTAACCCCCGATCAAAAGGAAATTCTTGATCTCTGGGCTAAACTCTCTCCTGCTCAAAGAACTGCGGTCTCTCAAATGCTGCGTTCCTTCCTATATATAAAGGAAGAGGTATAAAATTTTTCCGCTCGTGAGCCGCTTGTGTCAAAAGCGAATTTCCGCGAGCACCCTCTCACGGCACACCCATTTTCAGAATGGGTGTGCTATAGGGGCGCTTGCAAAAATTCACTTTCGACACGCGCGTCTCACTCACGGACTATGTTTTTGTAGCTTCTTATATAAGATAAAATTCAACTATTCCACAGCAAAATACGGTCAAGCCCATGAAGGACTTGACCGTTTTATCATTTTGAATAACAGGTTTTAGATACAAGATTCCCGAATTTTTGCCAGATCACTGATCAGCAGCGTTTCATGTTCCAGAAGCTCTTTCTGGACAGCAAGGAGGAAATCCCTGTTGTCATGGAGAATCTTATATGCTCTGCGGTAAAGTTCTTCCAGTTTTGCTGATTTGATGGCTTCATTATAAGAAAGTCTCTGCTCGGACATTCTGTTGTCCCCTGATTCAATTCCTACGAAGCCACCACCTGCAAAGTGACACTGCCAAATATCCATGAGCTTATCTGCTTGCTCTATATCGGCCGATGCCTGAATATCCATAACACCATAGATCAGAGACACACCCGCTCTGCCTGCCAATGTTTTGGTCACTTCATCCAGAAATTCCTCCTCATTTTGTGCATAAGTAGCACAGCCATTTGCCATACCACCGATCACACCTTGGCTTCCGCGAACCGTGACAATTCCAATGCTTCCGGGGTGAAGAACTTCTCCGACCACTGCATGGGCAGCTTCATGTACTGCAATCTTCTGCAACTCTGTGGAGTCGGTTTCCTTATCCGTCTTTTGGAGTTTATATACCACCTGAAGAAGAGCTTCTATGATATCTTCCTTCTGGATGTGCTCATGACTTTGGTAGACACTGTTCAGCGCAGCAAGGTTCATTACCGTTTCCAGTGTAGCACAGCTTACCTTGGGCATAGCCTTGACGATATCTGAGATCAGCACATCCTCTGCCAAATCTTTATCCCTGAGATAGTAGCTGACAATGTTCTCTGCATTCTCTCCAATCGGAGGTTGCAGATAGATCACATAATCAAATCTACCCGGTCTCAACAGGGATGGTGGCATATACCTTGTATCGTTAGTAGTAGCAATCACAAAAAGATCTGTGTCCTTTGTATCATCAATACAGGCTTGCAGACAAGCCCATTCCGGAGCATAGGGAGAGGTGGATTCTACATAGAGGTTCAAATCTTCTAGGAGCAGTATACTAGGTGCTTCCTCCTTTGCCATAGCAAATACAGCCCTTAATTCATCCAGAAAACTGTTTTCCTGACTGGTTTTACGAAAAACAAAGGGCTTTCGTTCAGATTCCTCCATCAGGATAGATGCCAGCAGACTTTTTCCAAGACCGGGATCAGATTCCATCAGCAGCCCTCTTGGAATAGAAATGCCCTTTCTTTTATAAACCTCCGGTCTTTTTAGAATATCCAGAATCTGACGCAGAATCTCTTTCGTAGATTCGTAACCGATAACTTTTTCATCAAACTTATCCATTGTATTCTCCCTTCTTATTTGCGCTTTGATTTTATGTTCTGAATCATTTGACCTTTTGCAGTTATCGGAACGCTTCCGTATCGAACGATATCGTCACCATACAATGCAGCTTCTCTTGACTGCCTCATTTGGATATTATTTTGAAGCAGTTCGTCAAACTCAAATTTCCATTGATTTGTTACCATCTCAAGCATTTTCCGTTCAGTTTTCCATTGAATATGAAACATATTCTGTGTTTGAAATGATACTGCACAAACTGCAAAATGAATATGTACATTAAATCTATCCGCATGAATTCCATAGGCTGTAATATAACCTTTCTTCGCATAGATACTTGCTATTCTTTCTGCTAGAGATACTACATCCTGTGGCAAAATACAATCTGTTGCTGCGAAGGAAACAATGCGGTGTTTTGCAAACTGCGGAATACCTTTATGTCTTCTCCTGACTTCAAAAAGCATCAGGTTATAAACGGCACTTGGATCACACAAATATTCATTGGGAATCATCGCTGGCTGACAACCTGCTAAGGTATTTGTTATAGTATTCGCTCTTTGACTATCTTCTGCTGTTTTATCTAATCTAAGAATATAATGCAGTAACCGTTTTAAATCTTCCAAAGTTTCATACTTCTCATTTTTGAGTTCGATATAACACATATCTATGAACCTCCTCTTTTATACCTTCCAGATCTTTTTCACTCGCATAATATCCAATATTAGATATAATTTCATCAACAAGGTCTGCATCTATTTTGGTAAAATAGATTGCGCTCTTAAATACTTCTGTTGCATTTTTACCAGTTTCATCCATTCTCTGTTGTAGATGAATTTTATCTTCATCTGTCAATCGTATACTAAAGATATTTCCCATTATAAGCACCTTCTTTCTATTCATATATTTCATAAAGATAAATTAATATCATTGAAAATATAGATGAGAATTTATAGAATAAAATATTATTTATGACGGCATCCGCCTCCCCCTCCTAGCAAGAATAGCCAAATGTATATACACTACACATTCGGCTGCTCTTGTGCGACTGTTTGTACTACAACTATTCCATTCAGCCGCTTTATCCTAATGTTAGTGTCATTAATAAAGATTAACTTTCACCTTCCTTCTGCTCTATACATTATTTAGCATTAACATTGGATTACCCGTATGTACATCACTCCATCAAGCACTACTTTCAGGCAATAGAAAACCCACATGGAACATCATCCATGTGGGCTTTTTCATGTTACCACCCAACTGATTTCAGGTGGGATTCTTGTATAATATATTCCTGTACCGCTCTCTTAGGAATCCTCCAAGATCGGCCGATCCTCATGGCCTTTATCTTTCCAGACTTCAAAAGCTTATAGGTAGTGTTCATACCGCATCCCAGCATATCGGCAACTTCTTCTGGAGTAATCAAGGTGTCATAGCAATCAAACATAACGGCAAATCCTCCTTTTGTGAGTTACTATAATGTTGCCGAAGGTCAAATCACACCAGATACAGAGAAAGGGCGACCACTTGCGTGATCGCCCTGAATTTATGTCAAAATACTATTATGTGTCTCTTGTTCCTACACTTTCAAAAAAATTTTGCTTGTAAATTCCCATTTTCTTGATATTAGGGAGCATTTAACGCTCAAATTTTTTCAGAAGTGTAGGATGCAATACGCTTTTCTGCTTGTACAGCTTCATATTTAAGCAGTTTTCCACCATCCGTAAGTTCTGGTTCCCATTCCCAATAATACATATAATCATTGCCCTTGATACAGTTTTTTATTTTTCCTAATCTTATTGTCCATCTTATCTTGGCTCTTCCGAAGTCATTTGACCCGGCCATAAGTAGTTTCATTATAACCTTATAGTCCACTTCTGTGTCTAATGATTCGCTTTCTACCTCCGGAATTTCAACTCCATTTTTCTCCATCCAGTTTTTCATCAGCTGCGGATTTTTCCATCCACAAATAGCCTCTATACGACCCGATTTCCAAACACGCTCATATCGAAAATCTTTTACCCTAATACTCTTCTTTGTTTTTCCAAATACTTTTAAAAGCCTTTCCCAATTGTCATCCACTCCAAGTGGCTTTAGCCTAAGCGTTTTTTCCTCTACTTGAAGTAATTCTTGTTCTTTGAGTGCCTCAGTAAATTTATCTTGTTCTTCCTTTTGGTTCTCACTATTCTGTACAATAATAAATCCATTGTGCAATTTACTTACTATACTTTCGATAGGGCCATTCAGTTCATATTTGGTCGGAGGTACTTCATCAGCACAATAATATTGCGGTATCACATCAAAATCAAAATCAGGGGCTTTGTATAAAATATCCCGGTTTAAAAAGCACATATAAATAGCCGAAATTGCATCATCCGAAATACGTGGTTTCACCTCTTCCGAAATAAGAAACGTTTTTTCTTTTTTATCTAAGAAAGAAAAGTAATAGTCCCAGTATTCATCAATATAGTTACCGAGAATTCTCTCCGCCTCTTGTATTGCCTGCCAATAGGTCGCGCTCCCTTTTTTGAACTTTAAATTTTCATATGCATATTCCACAAGAGCAACCGCTACCATATTTAAATATCGGCCATACTGGCACATGAATGCAGCGCCTTCATATTTTTCAATGATTTCGTCCAAATAGAATGCCATTGGATAGCAAGATTTATGTATAATCAATCTTGCAGTTCTTTGATCTATTTTTTCTTTTCCTATACGGTTTAATTTTTCGCAGTGATATATATTCTCACGTGCAAAATATAAGACAACGGTTTCGCTATGATTTCCTTTTTGAGAAAGATCTACTTTACTCATTTTTTCAATAGCTACACATAAGTCCTCGCATCTATCTTTCAATCGGCTTTTTTTCTGTTTTTCTAGGCTTCCTGTGTCTGATTCATCAAATATTTCTTTTTCTTTTTCTGCCAATCTTAAAACATTCCAACTTACGCTGTCACGATTTTCTTCCACAATATGCTTTGTTGCAGCGCTAAACAACGGCGTCAAAAATTCCTTTACTTTCTCGTTTTTCTTCATTGTGGGAATAAACTGGTACGGGCATACCAAGTTAAATGGAAATTCTTCCGTATGATTCATTTTTATCTGTTCCACTTTTTTTGTTTTGCTCGCCAAGGCACGCACTCGTCTTTGATATGTCTCGTACCCTTCCCCATCTTCATCCCAATCAAAAATTTTCTTTTTAAATTCTGAAGCCGATATATTTCGTGCTGTTAAATACCTCAATGACATCATCACACATCCTATTGCATTGGCTTGAAGTATCTTGGGCGGATTGCTATCGCTTTTACAATGCATTCTAAAATAATGCAGCATTGGCCAGTTTCCCTTTTCCATATCTTTCAAAATCGCTTTGACCGCATTGACTTCATTGTTTTCTTCATGACTTAAAGTCAATTCCAACGGTAATTCTTTCGCATACAATCGAAAGCTAAAACGCTTGCATCTTTCCAGCTCATCGCGAGTTTCCTCCAGTTGCTTTTGATTTTCAAACAATACCATTTTCTCAATCATTTCATCTCTCCAAAAGTCGGCCTTTTACATTATTTTGATACTTTTCTCATTTTCGGTCACGAAAACTCAAATTTGTTTTCCTTCAAAAGTGTTAAAATATAATTAGAAAGATCACAGTATCTTTCCCTCCAGTCTGCACCTTGACAACCGCATAGCGGGCAGTTGACCCCGAGACCGACCGGACAAACTGCCTGCCGTCCGCCAACTCACCTCATAAGATAAGAAAGGATACTTTATGAATGCTTCAAACACTAGTGGCATGATCAATGCTCTTCAGAATCTTGATGGAACACCCTATAATCCGCCAGAAGAAGTCAGTTCGACTTTTCCTAAAAGAAACTGGACACAAACAGTTACCACGACGCAGGATGTTACACAATGTTCAACTTACTATAGTGCCGCACCATCAAATAGTCCTGTACCGTCATCTACTCCCTCGCACCAATCACAACAGCCATCATCCTCTCAATGCGATCCTCTTGAGGCAAAAGCTCAAGAGTTTAAAGCGGCATGGGAGAGTGACGCACAAAAAGCCTACAGACAGAAGGCACTCAGTTTCGAAAACTATGGCTTAACTACTGATCCTCAGGGTTATCTAGTCCTCTTGTACAGTAATAGCGTCAGTACCGTTGGAAAACCTTTTAGCCCTTGCCGAAATCTACAGGCGCAAAAGATAATAGAACATGACACAAAAAAGGGATTCATCAAATATACGTTCGATACTCCTGCAGGAGAACACAAGAGCGTTATAGTCGATGCTGATTGCAGCGCCCTGCAACGTTACCATTTACTACAAGACAATGGTTTTATTGTCGATGCAAATCATCCAGCTACCATTTGTGCTGAGTTAATTGCTCGTTATACCGCACCTATGCTCAATTCTGTTTCTCCGCTGATAAAGTACTCTCCCGGCTGGTATTCTTCTAAAAACTCATGGGGTTTTCAAGAAAGTAACTGGGTTGATCTTAACACGGTGCTTTTTAGCTTTACTCTCCCGTCCACATCTGACATGGTGATGTATCAGTTGCTATCGCTATATGCCGTCCTACAGGGACGTTTATCTCCCGAGTTATGGATCAGACGCCCGTTCTGTGTACTGACGCATAACCGGCATCTACACACAGATTTGAGCCTTGACGAATCATCTCGCGTATTTAAAAAAAAGTTAGAAAGCTTGATCGACCGCCCTCTTGTATGGATTCGCGCTGAAAACATCAACTTCAATGAGTCTTCCAGTGCCTATAGTCGGGACAAAAACTATCAAGCGCTGATGAATTCTATGCAAAGCGATCAGAGACACCCCGTATATATCGTGGTGTCTCAAGACTTAACACCTCGGCAGCGAATATTTTGTTTACCAGTACAAAATTTCTCTGACCACTGCGTTAGAACCAATTCGCTCAATTCAATTGGAGATCTGATAAAGCTGATTATCGGGAACTCCGATGCATTTGAAGCTCAAATCGATAAAGTTTACACAGAATTTTTTGACGAACTCGGAGAAGACTGCCCCGTTCGACAGGAAATTTCCGTACTAGCCGCGATTGCTGCTGTCGTACAGTGGTATTTTTCTATCAGAGACCCCAGTCAAAAAGGGGTAGTTGCACGTTCCCATAATGAATGCCTTACCCTATATATTCAATACTGGGAGAGGTTCAATGGAGATAGTATCAACAGTTTATTCCGGAATGCACTCTATGCAGCCCGGCGAAGTGATATGATTTGTTTTCGTCCACTCGAAGATGTCGATAGCAGTTTTGACTGTCAGAAGGAGATTCTATATGATGATACCTATTATTATACATCGACTGCCCTTTTGAAGAAAATCATTAAGGTGCAGCTGCGATCCTATATGCCGTCCGACGTGCTCAATCGTCTGAAAACTGCCGGGGTTCTTTCGGGATCAGTCCCAAAAACTCTCACCCTTGCACCAAACGAACCGAAAGATTTTCGCTTTCGGACACTTCTAAGAAGCAACCTGCATCAACCCGGAAGTCGTGACCTTGCTGAAATCTAAAAATAAAAAGGAGTTTGATTATTATGCCTATGCTCTCAGAGACCTATATGGGAAAGTACTACGAAGGAGATCAAGTATTTTCTGCTTGGACAAGAAGTATTCCAGGACAGGATAACGACTCTTATGTCATCCTCGGTGAATCTGGCTATGGAAAG
>ULPM01003487.1_pt1 | contig 18902 bp, 7 predicted proteins | sample 1953501 | NCBI WGS metagenome assembly ULPM01 (sample SAMEA4835629, study PRJEB28245) | human gut metagenome | biome: gut microbiome; material: fecal sample | place: Denmark | collected 2008
TACTGCTTTCACAGTTATGATATTCACAATCTTTTCTTTTAACAAAAAGAAATAACCGCCCTATGTTGCAAGCTGAAGGCGGCTATTCTTAAACCTAATTCAGGGAGCGACCGTCTGTCGTTTCCCTCTTTTTGTATCTATAATATAACATAAAATCAAGCCGGTGTCAAGTATGCCCTTGTCGGTATCTCTCAATTCCCTCAGCGCAAAAGCAAGCCTGTGGTATCTCATATAATCCCTGAGCTTCATTCCCGATATTTCGCTGAATTTCCTTGAAACATAGTATTCCGAGTAGCCAAGTGTCTGCGACAGCCTGCCGAGTGTCAGCTTTTCGTCCTCACCGCTTCTGATACACCTGTCTATGTCGTCAACGATATTCTGAATATTCATATACCATTCGTTTATCTCACTCATCTGTTTTTCTCCCGCACAGCTTTCTTCCATCTTTTCGACTGTATTCATTTTATCACAAACGAGAAAGCCGAAACTTGATACGGCTTGCTGTTTTTACTGAAGGCAGCACAGTATTTTCATATCAGATCAAGATAAGTCTTGAGATCGCCGACAAACTGATTTCCGCACCGTGCAAGCTCACCGAGCACTCGATCGGTTCCTTTTTCGGTCGTATACCAGTTTTCTTTGGTGATGTTATAGCAATGTACGGGGCAGACCGTCATATCAACATTTGGGAAAGCCATTTGATACAGCATTAAGCATCGGCGAGCATGAAAGGCTTTACAAACAATTATACCGCTTTTTATCATTATGCCCTTTTCATCAACGGCTTTACGAGAGAGAAATGCGTTATCACGGGTATGCCCCGACTTGCTTTCTTCAATGATCGCAGTCTGCGGAACGCCGTTTTTTACGAGTACATCTGTAAAAAACTCGCAGTCTGACCGGTAATCGCCACTATAAATTTCCGCTTTTGAGCGGACGCCGTGCCATTTTTCCTCTTTAACGCTTACTCCTCCTGACGGGACTATCCAATCAGTCAAACCTTGTCGGTATAATTCTGCGGCATATTCGGGCTGTTCGGGGTGTGAGCCGCCCGGCAGAAAAATCGCATCGACCTTTTGAGGTTCTCCTGACACAAAGATATAATCTGAAATATCTGTGATGATCCGGTTTGTCATAGGGGTTCTCCTCTTAGTTTTTTTGTAAAAGAAAAATGCGTGATCAATACGGCTTGCCGTCCTGCTTATTCCTCCGGCGTAAAGAACACATTCCCGTCATCGTCTGTCGTAAATACCGTGAAGCCTGTATAGCACACGTTTCCGTAAATGTCGTTTATAACAAAGCTGTATCTGTAGTCGCCTGCAGGCAGATTGACAAACTCTATCATATTGTCGCCGCTGTAGGTGCATTCATCACCCTCGGCTTTGCCTGCAAAGTTACCCTCGCTGTCGTAAGTATTGAATATCGGCACTATGACATCGCCCTCTTTAAGCGGAACAACACTCCTTGCCGACTCGCCGTTTTCGTTTACGCCGTCCCATGTTCCAAGCACCGTTATGTCATACGCATTGCCGTCCTGCGTCATAGCTATACGCAGATTTGTTTCCTTGCCGTTGAGCTTTACGGGAGATGTGTATACCGAGCTGTTTCCGTTCTTCTCCACTATGAACATAGGGATAAGATTATTCTCAATCATATACCACTGCCCGCTGAAATTATCCTCGACCAGTCCCGATGAGAAATCGACCTTTGTACTCTGGTCAACGCCGAATTCGATAAGCTCACCCGTTTCCTCGTCAACACGGTAAACCGAGCAGTTTACGCTCGCAAGGTTGTTTATAGTATCGTCCGTAACATTGAAGTAGAACGTTCCCTCATCGTCAAGCACAGGTCCGACATCTATCTGCACACTGCTCTTATCACCGCAGAAGCCCATGTTGTCGGTCTTGTTGTTGTAATGCTCCCAGTTGCTCTCATAATCGGAATAATCCCCGTCGCTCCAGTACACCGCACCGTCCGCAAGCCATGTTTTTTCACCGCTGTACCCGTCCGTACTGCCGTTTTGTGCGCCGTATGCGATTCTGTCAACAAACGTCATATAGTACGGGCTTACGCACACCTTGCCGAATGTGGCAAGCTCGGCAGAGCCTGAAACGCCGAACGGATAGTAGGTCGAAAGCCCTGTTGAGCCATCCTTGTCCTCGCCGTAGATATTATACACTACCGCCTTTTCAAGCGCCGACATAACCTTGTCCGCCTTGTCGCCCGATACCGTAGCCGCTATCATAGAGCCGAGATCCACCATGTTGGTATATCCCTCTGTATCGTTGTTACTGCCGTATGCTCTTACGTTATAGATGCTTCTTACCGCATTCGCAAGCAGTGCAGGGTCAGAAGAAATATCGTTCATTTCCTCGGCGGCGTCATTCACTGCCTTTACAAGTTCGTCTATTCGGCTGAGATCCGTTATCGAAAGCGTAGCCTCGCCGCCTGCGCCGATAGCCTCGCACGATGCCATAAAGCTGTCAGCGACCGTCTTTCCGAGTTCGGCTGTATCCGCTGTAGGATTACTTTCCATAAATCCTGCTATCTCGGTATAATCCCAGCCGTAGCCCGGCTCCGTTTCCTCAGATGCAAACATATAGTCTGCGTGCGGAACAAGCATATTCGCTGTTTCGACCGTTGCCATAAGGCAAGCGTCAAAGCCGATGAACGCAAACTTATCCGTCATCTTATCGTATATCGATGTAAGCGCAGTGTCTATCTCCTCAAGCGACAGCGAATCGTTCTCGTTAAGCTCGTCAAAGCACACGCCGCTTATACTTCCTCCGCCGTGGTTCCAGAAGATAAGCCCCATTTTAGCCGCCGCATAGTTTTCTATACCCCAGCCGAGAAAATCGACAAGCACGTCCTCCTTGCCCATATTGACAGATTCTTTTTCTTCGATAAGGCTTATTTCTCCGCCCGTTACAACATAACGCTGTGTCTTTTCGGCAGAGATGCCGTATGTATCCGCCCACGCTCCCGCACCGCCCGTCTGAATGACGAACTTCACGTTCTCGCTTTTTGACCCTGCGATCATTTCCTCAATGTCGCCGCTCGCAAGCCCGTTCTCGCTTTCAAGGTCGCTTCCGCACATATACACGAATACCGTCTGCGTGCCGTCCTCGCCCATAGGCTTTTCGGCTTCACGCTGTTTTCTCGTAATGCTTATCCCGTCCGAGCCGCTGAACGTCAGCTTTGACGCACGACTGCCCGTAACACTTCCCTCATATTTATTATCACTGCCTTCGCTGCTTTCCGAATTGCCGCCGTCACTCGTCTGCCTGTTGTCGCTTGCCGTGCTGTCGGAAATCTCCTCCTCATCGTCAAGACAACCGCTCGATAGCACAGCCGTTGCAAGTACCGATACCGCAAGCAGTGCCCGTAATATCTTTTCGCTTGTTTTTCTCATAAGCTCTCCTTTTCTCTTAGCCGTAATTATAACCATATTCTCACATATTAATTATAATCGTTTTTCACTGCAATTGCAATAAAAAGGCACAAAAGGCATTTATTCGGCTGAAAACGGTAATCCCACTTTATTCGATTAGCTCTGAGATTCTTTCCTCAAGATTTGAGTAATCGATTTCATAGCCGATTTCTAAGTCCTCTATTATAGTTTCAATAGGATCGTCAAGCAAGTCATACAGGATTTGAAAGCCCGGGCAATTCTGTGCGAGGCGTTCGATCTTTTCTCTGAAGATTGCAAAAATCTTTTCCTTAATACGCTCTACGAAATCTGGCTCCGAAAACAGCTCAGTTTTTACCGATTCCACCGTCATCTCGTCCCCTCTTTTTTCCATTTCGTAAATTACATAGGTCACCTCCTCTTGCGGGACGAGTACGATACACTTGCTGGAAAGATTATCACCTTTTTCCATGACCCCTTCTGTCCCTACAACAAGAGCGATATATAGACCCATTTCGCCGTGTTTTCTATTTTTTGCAGGAAAGCGGTCATAGCCTTCGACGTGCTTGGCAAATTCCGGGGAATGGTTATCTGCAATAAAATTTAAAATATGGGAATATAATTTCTCAAAATATTGCTCATATACAGTTTTTAGCATAGCATACGGAGACTCTGCTAACTCTAATAATAATTCGGCTAAAAAAGATTCATAATATGTTGATTTCTCTTTTTCGTTCATGTTTTTTTCCTTTCTGAATAACTTAATGCTTATTTTCGTTTGTGCGCACAAGATATTCTATCATATATTTCCACGTTTGTCAAGCACTCTGCGCTTGACTATTCACAAGCAGAGCATTTGAATTTTGTTACATAACCCCCACTAACCCAATTTCCCCAAAAAAATTTTCAAAAACCTCTTGACAAACGCCGAAGTATCGGTTATAATAAAATCAACAAATCAGTAAACGTTACTGATTTCCCTAAAAACAATAAGAAAATAATGATTTTATCACTATGAAAGGATAGGTAATTTACTATGAAAAAGTGGGTATGTCCGGTATGCGGTTACGTTCATGAGGGAGATACACCTCCCGAGTTCTGCCCCCAGTGCAAGGTTCCCGGCAGCAAATTCATAGAGCTTAAGGAAAGCGAAAAGCTTGTATTTGCAGACGAGCACAAGGTAGGCATTGCAAAGGCAGTTGAGGATGAAGAGATCATCGCAGGTTTAAAGGCTAACTTTGAGGGCGAATGCACAGAGGTAGGTATGTATCTTGCTATGGCAAGAGCCGCTCACAGAGAAGGTTACCCCGAGGTAGGTCTTTACTACGAAAAGGCAGCTTGGGAAGAGGCTGAACACGCTGCAAAGTTTGCAGAGCTTTTAGGCGATGTTGTAAGTGCATCGACTAAGGAAAACCTTGAAAAGAGAGTTGCCGCAGAGCACGGCGCTACACAGGGCAAGCTCGACCTTGCAAAGAGAGCAAAGCAGTTGAATCTTGACGCTATCCACGACACAGTTCACGAGATGGCTAAGGACGAAGCCCGTCACGGCAAGGCTTTTGAGGGTCTGCTGAACAGATACTTCAAGTAAGCGGCGGCTGTGAGCCGCACCAAATTCGCCGTTCCGGCTGTTTCAGTTCGGCTAAGGTTACGTTACCGGCGGATATTAACGTTATAATTATGCAAATCGAGCCGTAAGCACTCTAGCTTACGGCTCAGTTTGTTCTTATAGTAAAAACGCATCTGATACACAAAAAAGAACACCGGTCGCCCGGTGTTCTCTTTTTTTACTGTCAGCTTATTTGGCTGTCTTCACATTTGCATAAGTATAAGTGCTTGTATTTGCACCCTTATAAGACGCAATCCTTACCTTATACACGCTTCCGGCCCTGAGTCCGCCAATAGTGACAGTAGCATTCGTACTGCCCTTTAACGTCTTTTTGACCCACTTGCCGCCTTTGTAAATTTCAACCTTATATCCGTCTGCACTGGCGTTTTTACCCCACTTAACGGTTATCGAGTTGCTTTTTGCCGATACAACCTTGATATTGGTTACCGGTGAAAGCACTGCAGTAACCGTAGTATAGCTGTAATCGCCGTACAGATTGTCCTTATACGCTCTTACCCTTACTTTACATGTGCTGTAAGGTGTAAGTCCGCCAAGCACAGCCATTGCTGTCTTATTATCGGTTATGGTCTTTTCGACCCACCTACCGCCGATATAATATCCTACGTTATATCCGTCAGCGTTTGTATCCGCATTCCATATAACTACTGCCTTTGAGTCAACTGCGCTCTTTACCTTAAGACCGCTGACCTTTGTCGGAGCGGTAGTGATATAAATATCGTCGAATGCACTCTCAAGCTCACCCTTATAAGCCTTTATTCTGACCTTGTAGGTTTTGTAGCCCTTAAGTGAGCCTATTGTAACGGTAGTTTTTTTATTGCCGGTCAGCGTCTTTTCATTCCACTTACCGTCTGCATAGTACTGAGCGGTATAACCGTCCGCACTTTCGTTCTTATCCCATGTAAGCGTAAACGAAGAAGATGTGACTTTCTGCGTAATACCCGTAACTTTTGACGGGAGCGTATCGATATAGCCATATGTATACGGACTGTAAAGGTCGCCCTTATATGCGCTTACCCTTACTTTATATCGTGTTCCTGCACAAAGTCCGTCTATAACCGCCGATATATTATTGTTGCCGGTAACAGTCTTTACGGACCACTGATTATTAATGTACCACTCTACCTTGTAGCCGTCCGCTCTGGCGTTTCTGCTCCAGCTTATTCTTACCGTTTCATCGGTAGCCTTCACCGTATTTATATTCCATACGGGAGAAGGAACAGTATCAACATAGAAACATCTGAACTTGGCGGTGAAGCTTCCTGCATAAGCCGCTATCCTTACCTTATATTTAAGGCCTGCAGAAAGACCGCTCAGCTTTGCCGCTACTCTGTCGCCGTCCGTGCTGAAGCCTATCTGCTTCCACTGATTGCCGACATAGCATTCGACATAATATCCGTCAACGCCGCTTATATTCTTCCAGCTTATATCGACTTCATTGTATGTCGTCTTTTCAACCGCTATTTCTTCCACATCGGGAATAGGCTTTACGGGAACACGGTTTCCGATATATGAATCCTTACATCTTGTGCATTCAAATACGCTGTAGCCTTCGTTGCGATAGTCAGGCTCAACTATTTTGATTACAACATAGTTGTGACCGAGAGGTTCGCCATACTCCGCACCGCATAGTTCACACTTTGCCTTTTCGGTGCAGGTAGCCTCTCCTCCGGAATGCTCACATTCGGTTATCGTAGCCGTTACAACGTCCGACTTCATCGAAACTCCCGCCGTTGTAGCATTGCTGTAGGTAAGACGGCAGTAGTACCTGCCCGTTGTGAGATTTTCGAGCGACAGCTTTCTGTCTGTAGCGCCCTCTATCACTGTTTCGTAGCCGTTTTCATCAATGCCGATCCACTGATAAGCAACTTTTGCGTCGACCTCGCCTGAATACCACGGCACTGCACTTATTTGAAGTGACGGTATACCGTCGGGATAATAACCGTTGGTGTAATATACAGTATCAATCGGCTTGATTATCTGCATCGGGCACACCCGTACCGTAAGTCCATTTGTCGATGATGCCGTTGCCTTATTAAGACTGTATATATCTATCCACTCTTTTGTTCCTCTGTCCTGTACCCAGAAGCCGGGATCGATATAATCGGCTATCACCTTATCACTGACCGTAGTTACGATTTCGGCAAACCCACCTGACGAAATGGATACATTACCGCCGTTTATAGTAAGGCAATTTATATTGTTTGCGGCCATTGTAACATTTCCGCCGTTTATGGTCACATTGCTGCCTGTTGCAAGCCCGTCAAATGTGACATCACCGCCCCTCACTATGAATGCGTCTTGATTCTCAAACGCTGTCACCGCACAACGTCCCGTAACCGTCAGCTTTGCCTTGCCGTTTATGATGATCGGACGTGAGAACGCTGTACGAACTGCGTACTTGAGCGTGAAGTTACCTTCGGTTATGACTAACTGACCGCCATATCCGTTCTTGTTATAAAGCGGATATAAGGTACAGCCCTCGTTTTCGCTCTTCTGAGCGTCTTTCGCAGCCTCGTCAAGATCGTTATAATACCTGACATCGTCGCCCTTTGTTATCTTTGCATTGAACTTGCTCTCGCATATCTCGCAATATGTCGGCTCGGTAATATTACCTGCGGTTTCCTTGTCCGCTGTAGGATCGACCACCTGAGAATGATCACAATCAACAAGGTCTATACTTACAGTGTTCGACTTTATTTCATAGCCGTCATCGGTAATAACTACGAAGTATATCTTGGCAGCAACGCTGTTGCCCGCCTTATCAATTATTTCGTCTGCCGACAATTTAGCGTCCTTTACAAGTGCGCTTAAGCTGCTATAAATTATATCTCCGCTTACATAGGAGTTTATACCGTATCTCTTACTTACATACGAGTCGTTCAGGTTCGAGCCGTTAGCAAGAGACAGGTTGAACTTCAGCGTGGGATTTGCGTTGCTGTTGCGATACAGCTTGTTTATTTCTGTGCTAAGCGTTGCTTGTACTATCGGTGCCTTAGCAACGGTAACACCGCTTGCTTCCGACACCTCACGTTCTTTAAGCGTCAGCCATGCACCGCCCTCTGTTTTCTTATACGCATAGCCGTTGCCGAGAATATCTGTTATCTTGCCATCTTTTACCGTAATGTTATCATATTGTCCGCCGCTGAGCTTAACATCTCCGCCGTTTACGGTGAGATATGCGATTCTTGTGGCTTCTTCGGCAGTCAACCTGGAGCCCGGCTCGGCAATTACAGCGAAAATATTGGCGTTGCCTCTAAGTGTCAGCTTACCGCCATCGGCGACCTTTACTGTATTATACAAGATGGCGTTATCGCCATTTGCAATAAGTGTAACATCACCTGTAACAGGGAGGTAGTCTGTATCATAAGCGGAAGACATCAGCATTGTTATTGTTGCACTTGCAACGCTGTTTGCCTTGGCAAACGCCTTTCCCAGATCTTCCTTAACAAAATATTCTGTCTTTTCCGCTCCGTTCTCGGTATAGCTTATGCTTGCAGCGATCAATGAATTGCAGTATATGCAACGGTTATCTCTGCCCACACCGTCCGGGTGGTCGCATCTTATTATTCTTACGTTATCGAAGTTTGACGAAGCGTTTGCTTTCAGATCGCTGTACAGCTGAGAATCGACACGGCTGCCGCTCGCTAAAATTTGATAAAGATAAATTTCACTTGAGCAGTCTATATTAGCGATATTAGCATTCGTGATACTTGCCAGCTGTTTAAGCAGAACACCGTCTTCTAAAATCAGCGTGTCAATTTTCAGCGTTTCAACATAGGAGGAGAAATATGTGGCATTTAATTTCACATTCTGGCAAACTACGCTGACCTCTCCCGAGAAAGTAACAGTGCCGCCGTCCATGCTAAATCCATTTTCAACCCCAAAAGTACACTTACTGTCACTGCGTATAGTGATTTGGGTTCCGGATCCGTTAAAGCTATTGAAATAGACACCAAAGCCGTTCATATCGACAGTAAGTTTTCCGCCGTTTACGTTAATGTCAGTATTTCTATCGAAGAAATCTCTGAGCATTTTCAGCGTACAGCCCTTGTTTTCGTTCTTTGCCGCAAACTCAAACGCTTCCGTAAGTTTTGTAAAGTATTTTACCGTTGTTCCGGTCTCACTCTTTACAGTGACTGCAACATACATCTTTGCATTGCACTCGTTGCATACACCTTCCGCATTGATCTCACTGTGTGCACACTGATAACCGCAGCCGCACCTTCCTGTTTCGTCATACTCATGCTTGCTGTGGTCGATTACCGTAAGTGACATATCGCTTTCCGAAACCTTGCTTGCGTCAAACAGCTTTCCGTCGCTTGTCGTAAACGCCTTGTTCTCGCCGAGCAGATCTTTCAGTGCCTTGCCCTCTGCGCTTACATCTATGCTGCTGAATGTACCGCTGTTTATAGTGACCGTACCTCCGCTGACGCTCAGCTTATTATAAGTACCGCCGTTTATAACAGTCTTGCCGCCGCTTACGCTGATACTGTCATCATTGATAGTTATGTCATCAAACGTTACCGTGCCGCCCGTTACAGCTATGAGATATCCCACCGAGCTTCCCGGATACTTCGATAATGTACAGCCGTCATCTCCCGTGATCTTGACATTTCCGCCGCTTACTTTGATCACAGCAGATGCACTTCCCGTTTTCTTGAATAAAACGGTAAAGCTGCCCTGTGTGATCTCACAGTCTCTGTTCACACCTCTGTATAATTCTAATGTACAGCCGTTGTTCTCCTCAAGCTGTGCCGCTTCAAATGCTTCGGGCACATTGTCGGTATAGCATGCCTTGTCGCCGTTTGTTTTAACAAGTATCGCATTTATGCTGGCATCACATAACGAACAACGATAGTAATCATACTCGTCTGTCGTTAATGCGTCATACGGATGCGTACAGGTCGCCATTTCAAACTCGACATCATTCGTCACATACTCATATCCGTTCAGCTTGATAACAAGATGTGCCTTTACAGTGCCGTCAGTATCGGAAATTTCATCTGCATTTGCAAACGTATATGAATTTCCGACGAAGTCGAGCTCTCTTATTAAGGTATCGCCTACATATAAACCGACTGTGACCTTATTGGCATCGCTTATCGTGTATCCGTCGCTTGTATTAACATTGAAGTTAAATAAGATCTGCCGTGCACCTCCGCCGTTGCGGTACAGTACAGTCTTATCTACTGTCGCCGTTGCGCTCTTTATCGGCGCTTCCTTTACTTCTACATTAGTTATATCCTGCTTTTCACGCTCTGCAATAGTAGACCAGATGCCGGAATCGATAATACTCCTATAGGCATAGCCGTCCGCAAGAAGCTGTCTTACGTTTCTGCCTTCGCCTGAAACCTGTAAGCTGTAGAATTGACCGCCTTTAATTACAGCGTTACCGCCGTCTTTAATTATGAAGTCAGAGAAAGTACCACCGTTGATTTCCGCATTGCTGCCGTTGCGAACGGCAACACGTTTTATTAAGCCACTGCCGTTAACGGTCAGCTTACCGCTCGTTACTTCTATGGAATACCATACATCAGTACCGGGTTGTGAGAGCCTTTTACCGTTAAGTTCAAGCGTAACATTGCCTGTAACAGCTATCGTATCTGTAATATCGTCCGTGATGTTCTTCTGCAGCGTTACAGTAGCCGTACCTACCTCATTAGCCTTGTCAAAAGCGTCATAAATATCGCTGAACAGATCTGTCATTTCGCTTCCGTTTGCCGTATAGCTTACAGTTGCAACAATTTCCTCATTGCAGTAAGGACAGGGATTTCCGTCAAGCACATAACTGCCGTTTCCGTCCTTATGAACGCACTTATCAACAAAAATTCTATCGGTTTTGGTCATGGTCTGAATAGCTTCGTATGTGTAAACAGTAATGCCATTCATACTATTGCCGAAAACTACGCTTCCACTCGCAATTGCCATACCTAAAGTATAACCGCTGTCTGTTTTGCAAGTGGTGCTGCCGAACTCGCCGGTTACGATAGAGATGCTACCGGACCCGTTGATATTCACGCTTAAAGAATCGGCTGTAACATAATTGATGACCGTGTCTCCGCCGTTAGCTTTCAGTGCATCAATATTTGCACCGTTTACAACAGTCTTTCCGCCATTTATTGACAGTTCTTTAATATAACTCTCGGCACTGTTTACTGCAAGCGCACCGCTTGATATTGTTACACTTCCCAGCTTGATTTTACCGTCAATTGTAACCTCAGCGTCAGTTCCGTTAACTGTGATTCCGCTTGGCAGATTTTGATTGCTCACGTCCTGTACTGCCGAAGAAGTGAAAGTCACGTCACCGCCGTTGACAGTGAACTGATAATATGCCTCTTTACCGTTAAAGTCAACAGTAAACTTACCGCCCGTCACGGTAATGGACGCAGGTACTCTTTCCGAAATCAGCTTTACAGTGCTGCCTTCGTTCTCCTGCGCCAGCTTTATGGCACTCTCTATATCCGCATAGCCTAACGACTTGCCGTCAGCATCTACTACCTCGGCTTCTATCAATGCATCACATATACCGCAGATTACAAAACCGTCGTTTTCGTATGAAAAGCTATCCTTCGGGTGTGAGCAGGTCGCAAGTGTAAGCTTAAGCACATTCGACTTATATTCGTATCCGTTGCACTTAAGTACAATGTAATATTCAACCTCGCCGTCTTTAGCCGCAAGCTTACCGATTTCATAACAGTGTACCATATATTTATTGTACAAATTATAATCTTTAATGCGATTATTGCCGTTTACAAAATCCGAATAGGTTGCACCCCTTGAACCGACCGCCAATTCGTATGTAATATCGACGTATAAATATTTCTCTCCGTTACGGTATATAACAGGCGCTTCTTCGCCTACCCACGCAATACTTGCGCTCTTTATCGGCGCTTCTTCTACACTCAACGGTTTATCGTTGTTATTCAAACTGCTATAAACGCTCTCTGCACGTTCTGCAATTGAAAGCCATTCACCGCCTTCAACTTTATAAGCGTAACCGTCAGCCAGAACAGATTCAAGATTGCCGTTAAATATCTCGATGTCGTTGAATTTACCGCCGCTGAGTTTTACGTTACCGCGAACGGACAGACCTCGTATAGTGCCGCCGCCTATTTCTGCGTTGCCTCCTTTTTTAACTGACACAGAATTGAAGTATCCACCGCCGTTAATGACTAATTTTGAGTTTTCATTAACGTAAATAGGTGTATCCATATCGCCATCGCCGTTTACAGTAAGCGTGCCACCGTCAGATACCGATATACGCGCTATGCCATAACGACCACCCAGTGTTTTACCGTTCAGTTCAAGCGTTACATTGCCCATAACGGTAATCTCCTGTGTACGTTCGCTGTCTGTAATATCCTTATACAGCGTTACTGTAGCCGTACCTATCTCATTAGCCTTGTCAAAAGCGTCGCATATATCGCTGAACAGTTCTGTCTTTTCGCCGCCGTCAGCTGTATAGCTTACGCTTGCGGCAAACTCAGAGTTACAGTATTTGCATATACCGCCCTCATTAAAGGCATAACTGCCGTCCTCATTCTTATGCTCGCACTTGGTAAACAGATAATAGCTTACAGTATTGTTTTCGGAGTCAAAATTATTTTTTTCGGCTATATCGCTGTATAATAAAGCCTTTGCTGTTTTCTCAGCAGTCGGATCTGTCGGATTGTCGTAGCTTATCACACGCACACCGCTTGCGATTACGTCCTTTAATTTAAACTGTCCGAGATTGATATTGCTGTAAGTACCTCCGCCTATAGTAAGCTTTGCGTCAGTTGCGTCTTCGCTTACAAATAAATTATCAGCACCCGCATAATTGTCAACATTGACGCCTTCGCTGACAGTTACGGTACCGCCTGATATAGCAATACTATCAAATCCGGTGCTTGAGCCCTCAGGTAATGTAAGAGATCCGCTCTTCACATTAACCTTGCATCTGATGAACATATAACCTTCAGCAATAACATCTGCACCGTCAATAGTTATTTTCCCTGCGTAAGGACCGAGGACATAATTATTATTCGTTGTGGCAGTGGCAATCGTAAACTGACCGTTTGACAGCGTAACCCCACTATTGATCTTACCGCTTGTTACAAGAGTGAAAACACAGCCCTTGTTTTCAGCCTTATCGGCATATAATAAGCCTTCTTCAATGCTGTCAAAATATTCGTTAGTAGTACCGTCGGCTGATGTCACCTTTGCATAAAGCACAGCACCGCAGTCACACTTGGTATTTGTTTCGTCGTATGTATGAGTATGCGCTACAACTGTGACATTTCTAATTCCTTTGCTGAGTGTCACCGCACTGCCGTCAACTATACTTTCGGGGAGATGTGTGACACTGTTTAAGGTCGCAAATGCATAGCCCTTTGCAAGCAGAGTGTTTACGGGTGTGCTGTTGCTTTTCCCGCTGCCGATGGTGCTGTACCTTCCGCCGTATATAGCTACGCCGCTTGCGTTTGAAATGTAAACATTTCCAAATACGCCGCCGTATATTTCGACACGCTTAGCACTGATAATGGTTATAGCTTGTACATCTGCGGCTGAACTGCTGCCGTCCGCCGTGCCGTTTATAAACGTACCGCCTTTTACAAATAAAGGTGCGTTTACGCATCCGCTGTTGGTGCTTTTCCTGCTGTCCTTAAGGCACAGAATACCACCGCTGTTTACAACGATATATTTATCTTCGCCGAGTAAATATCCGTTCACATCGACAGTAACCTTTGTATTGCCGATTTCTACGTTCTGTGTAATCTCACAGTTCTTATACAATGTCAGCGTACAACCGTTGTTTTCCGCCGATAATGCCGCAGTAAAAGCGTCGTCTATATTATCAAAATACTTCGCTGTTCCCACGCCCGAAATGCCCGCAGTAAGCTGATACTCGCAGACAGAGCATACACCCGTTTTGCTGTCAACATCCGTATGACCGCACCGCTTACCGCAAATCGTACACTTACCCGTTGTGCTGTCGTAACTGTGACCTTCATGTGGTATTACAATAACAGGTGTTGCAAAACCGTCTTTCAACAGTGTTTTTGAGCCGTCTATCGGCTCAGGATTGGGAGACTTCATAAACATACGGTTCTCAGCCAACAAAGTCAGTATTTCTGCGTTTGCTCTGTCCCCGCCGCCGTTATAGCATATTGTTTTGAAAGCTCCGCCGTGAAGAATTACGTCACTGCCTGCATCGTTTATATTGAGTGTTATAGAAAATGTACTATAGCAGTCAAATGTACCTGCACCTACCGACACAGTTCCCATAGCGCCGCATTTTTCGTCAAATGTCAGCTTACCGCCGGCCGCTACATTGAAATCGCCATAAATACGATTATTTTTTCCCGATCCCGTAACGGTTATATCTCCCGAAACAGTTAACGTACCTACATTGGCTTTCTCAGCGATCCACAGCATGAACTTACCGCTGAGTGTTGTATAGCTGCCTGTATAATTCTTGTATACTCTTAATGTACAGCCGGTGTTTGCGTCACTGTCAGCCGCTTCAAAAGCCGCTTCCATCTCAGTTTCCTTATAAACAGAAGCTGCAGCCCCGTCCTTTACGATAACAGCCGCATACTGATATTCACACTCTGTACACTTGCCCGTGTCAATGTCAACATCGCTGTGAGTGCAAATATATCCACAGCCGCACTTGCCGTCAACATAGGTATGGCTGTGGTCTTTGATTGTCAGATCACTGCCTGCCTGAACACTTGCGTTGAAAAGATTTCCGTTAGCGTCAAAGAAAGCCTTACCCTCGCCGAGCATATCGTATAATGTTCTATCGCCTTTGATTGTAAGATCGACATACTTACCGGCATTCAGTATAACTGTACCGTAATCATTTATATTGATCGCACTGTCGAAATATATATCACCGTCTACGATAAGTGTACCGCCGGGAGCATCGACTGTCGGACTTACCGAACCGGAGCATGTAACCTGTTCGCTGCCGCTGTTTTTAAACGTAACCTTTCCTCCACTCCAGGGGGTAACACCCCTGACAGTGAAATCGTGTCCGTTTAAGTCAATTGTGATCACTCCGTCTATATCATGCTGCTCAAGTTTATAATAATCCTTAAACAGCTTTACTGTACCGCTTTTACCGGATTCATTGAGTAAAGAGTGAAGCTCATCGGTATCTACATACTTTGAGATTCCGTTTGCATCTGTATAGATTGCGACAGACACAACCGCACCGCAGATCGAACAGATGCCGGTGTCCGTGTTTATATCACCGCCATGCTCGCAGGGCTTTCCGCACTCCTCGCACTTGCCTGTTCCACTGCTGTATTTGTGGTCAGCGTCAGTATGCTCAACAACAGTAAGCGCAACGGAATAACCCATACTTCCATATTCTTTATAAAGATCAAGATAATTGCCGTTATCTTCACGTCGCAGTGCCTGCCGGGTAACATCAAGAAGATTGCCTAATTTCAGAACTCCGGAATTGTTTTGGCTATGATATGACAGCCCACCTAACTTCATTCCCGTAGCGAGCTTTACAGATGTCGTTGTAGTTCCGTCATCAGCCACTGATGCTATCACAGTCAACTGCTCTGTAGTTACTTTTGCGCCCTCGCTTACAGTAAGCTGTGCACCTGCCTCAACAAAAATTGTATTAAATCCTGCATTTGCAGCGCTGTCAATTACGAAAGATCCGCCTTTGCAAACATACACCTGCGTAACATAACTGCCCTCTGTGCCGGTTAATGTAAGCGTGACGTCTTTGTTGACCTCAAGCTTGATATTGTTCAGCTTGTGACCGTTAAGGTCGATCATAACATTGTGTTTTACATCTATAGTATCTAAAGTTGCAGTTGCCGATGCATCGCCGATATCCTGATAGATCTTAACATAGTTTCCGGTATCGGCAGTAATGCTGTTAAGGCAGTCTGCGAGCGTGTCATAGCCTGTCGGCGCATTGCCGTCTGTGCTGATTGTAGCAACAAACTGATGCTCACACTCGTTACACTTACCCGTGTTAATGTCAATATTGCTGTGATCACATAACGCTCCGCAGTTTGTGCATTTACCGTCGGAATAACCGTTTTCATGTGCACATTCTTTATATGTAAATGTAAATTTTTCTGTAACAGTTTCTGTGCTGTCACCGTCTGAATAGGTTATATCACAATACAGAACATAATTTCCGGCAGGAATATTATCCGCAAGCTTGAATTCGCCGTTGCTTCCGGATACTGCCGCACCGAGCTCATCTGCACTGTATGCACTGTTCGTACTGTACCAGTTATAGCTTATGCTTTCACTGTCAACCGTATAGGTGCTTACAAGCTTGTAATTGTCCTTCTCTTCCTGCGAAGTGTTTGTATAGAAAACCGTTCTGTTTGTGTTGTCACCCTGTGTAACCTTGTTGAAACGGTTTGCATTCGACTTTACCTGAACGGTATTGGATACAATATCTCCGCACTTTATTGTAAGAGTATTATCAGTGTCGTATGTAACCGAAAACTCGGTATCGCAGACCATGCACACCCAGCCGTAATCGGTCTTGATTATGCTTGCTGATAAATCGGGTTCATCGCCGCCGAAATAGCCTCTTGCGTCTGCAAACTCTTCATCGCTCATATTCTTCAGAGTAATATCAAAGTAAACCGTACCCTTGAGCTTGGTATCAGTCATGCCTTCAATTATTTCATACTCTTCCGTCTTGAATATTCCTGTCTGCTTTCCGAGTATTATACGGGGAGAAGTATCAGGCTTTATAACTACCGTCTTAGCGTCTGCTCCGTCAATATAATAATAGCCGTCGGGGAGCTCGACCTCGCCTGTCACAGCACTTTCCGAAGCCTTGAACTCGGTCGAGCCCTTCACCGTAAATCTGTTCTCGTCTATTGTCGGTACAGTTAGACCGATAGCGTATGAACCGCCCGTAGTATATACCGAGCCTGTACCGCTCATTATAAGGTTTACTTTGTAAATGCCATACTTAGCACCATAAGCAGTGACCTTACCGCCGCTTATTTCGGCATCCATTCCGTCGCCGTTGTTTCCGCTGTAGTATATTCCGACTCTTGCTGCATTGCCTTCAGGCACAGTAATACTGCCGTTTTCGCTGACGGAAATTTTGTCACCGAAATTACTGGTAAGCAATATTGCACTGTTTAACGTAGATTCATTAGCACAACCTACTGCAGTAAGACTGCCGTTGCCGTCAACAGTAATGCCGCCGCTGACATTGACAGCCACACCCTCAAAAGATGCAGTTGTCGCATTTGCGTTCAGCACACCGTCATTATGTATTTCAAGCGAATTTGTCTTTACAGTACCTGTTGCGTTTACTGTACCGCCGTTCAGGATTATTGATCCGCCGAGAGAGCGTGCCATACTGTCTGTAGAGCGGTTCTCTGCATTCAGCACACCGTCGCCGCTGATCGTCATTGTGCCGTCACAATTGACCTCTTTATTATTTACGGCACTGAGAACGTATGTATCGCTTTCGAGGGTATCGGTCTGTACGATAGTGTTTTCACCATTCAGCACTATTTTCGTACCGTCAGGGACTGTTACGACGCTCATCATATTCTCTTCTGTTGTCGCCTGAATGTTCACTCCGTCAAGCGTCAGCGTCTTTGTGTCATAATCCCAGCTCCAGCCGACACCGTTTTCGTCCGCCGTCTTTTCTCTGAAATCAAGCGGTGTCGTGATGACATTGCTCTCGCCGTCATGCGTATGTGCCTCGCCCTCGGCAAATGCCGATAACGGTACAGCCGTCAACGTCATTGCCGCAGACAGCACCGCACTTATGAGCCGTACAAATTTTTTCTTCATGTTTTTCCTCCTGTAGATTTACCCGTGCTTATGCCATACATCTGCACTTATGCAGTGCCTCCTTCAGCTTTTCAAGCGGTATCGGCTTCTTGTAGAAATAGGTACAGCCAAGCCTGTATGACTGCGCCCCGAATCCCTCATCGTCCGACAGCCATATTACAGGCGTATCCCTGTCGGCATTCTTTGCCGCAATAACGCCATCCATACCGTCCGCTCCGTCGGCAAGCACGATTATAAGGTCAGCCGTCTTACACTCCTTCGCAAAACTCTCATACCTCTGACATACCCTGTAGGAAATTCTTCGATATGCCGCCGTTGCGATTTGTGTTATTTTTGCTTTCAGTATCTCCGCCTCGTTTGCTGTATCGTAAACGCAGATGAGCATACTTCTCCCCCTTATAATTTTATAATTATATCATAACTCATTCGCTTTTAATTTTCAACTTTTTGGCACGAACGGTTGTTATAACGGCACGAACGGTCATAAATGCGGCACATAATACAAAAAACCGGCGCCCTACAGCCACCGGTCAAGTGAAATATATCGCCAAGCACTATCCCTTCGCCCTGCACCACATTCTTGGCTCCCTTGAGTAAAGGGAGCTGGATTGCGACAAGGCTACTTCTTATCATAAATTGCCTTGCTCAGCGATTCAAGTATATTTAATATCCTCTCAACCTTATCTGTCGCAAGACTGAGGGATTGCCACACCCCTCGCCCCACCCCAACCCTCCCAATCCCGCACTATCCCTTGCTCCGCACCATATCCTTGCCTCCCTTGTCAAAGGTGAGCTTCTGTTGCTGAGCTTCGCTCAGCCAACTATTGAGGATTCTTCGCACCAACACCGCCGAAAACACTTTGCGTACTGACAAGGCGTTAATAATTTCGTGAGTGTATCTGTGCAACTGCACTGACATTTACCTTTCAAAAAAACGCCACTAACCTGAGATATATGTACTAATATGCTGACGTGTAGCATTAAGCGTCCCTGCATTAACAGGATATACAATGTTCCGGTGGTTATTCGAGTTTATCCAACACCCCGACGGGGTGGGGGTGTGAGTAAGGA
>ULPM01003272.1_pt1 | contig 18734 bp, 18 predicted proteins | sample 1953501 | NCBI WGS metagenome assembly ULPM01 (sample SAMEA4835629, study PRJEB28245) | human gut metagenome | biome: gut microbiome; material: fecal sample | place: Denmark | collected 2008
AGATTTATTTACGGAGCTTCTGAGAATCGTCCCATCGGTCAGACTGGTGGCGAAGAAAGTCATACCCTTACAGTGCAGGAAATGCCGAGACACAACCACAGAGGTATTTATTGGGCTTATGAACACGAAGGTGGTTGGCAGGTTGACTTAAACGTTGGCACAATCGGATATGGTTTGTCATGGCAAGGATTGGGCGGTTCGACCACTGGTGGCGGCGGTGCTGGCGACCCAAATAAAGATCTGCAAACTGCTTCAACTGGTGGTTCTCAAGCTCATAACAATCTTCCTCCGTTCGCAGTTTATGCGATATGGGAAAGAATTGAATGACAACTTTGAAAGACATCAGCACAAAATTAGTATCTAATTTGTTGACAAACAAAGAAAAGATAAACGAAAACAAGAACAAAATAAACGAAATTGAAGGTAGAGGACGCATAATTGCCCGTGGTCGTTTTAAGATCACGGCAACAGGAAGCGGAGAATCAGTAAATGTCACAAATATTGTTTGTACTGACTCTTTCAATATTTCCTCTGTTGCTTGGAGACCTAATCCTGACGATAACAAAAAAGCCAGAGCAACCTTTTTAATCTCTTTCGAAACTCCTTATTCTTCTTCAGAATACGAACCTTTAATAAGCGTTGAAACGGGTGGCTGGGGTGGAGAAAACACGGGCGTTTTTGATGTTCAGCCTACAGGTTTTCGTTTTGATTGCACAACAAATGAAGTATTGGCAGTTGCGCCTAGAGAATTAAACATTGTGGTTTTTGGTAAATGACAAAGACTTTAAAAGACTGTATCGACTTAATCAAAACCTCACTCGAAAAGAAAGCTGAAGTGGGGGGGGGTAGTTTCGTTTAAACAAGTTTCAATTTCCGATGATTTATCAGTTGTTGGAACAGCTTGGTTTAATGGCCCGACTGTCGCCCAAAAAGATTTATCAGTAAACGGAACAACTTGGATAAACGGAGCGGGTAGAGTCAATTCCGACTTCACGATTAACGGCACCACGTACTTAAATGGCACGACGCAAACTCAGTTAATTGTCGTTAACAGACACGGTGGTGAGGGCGGAGAAATTGTCTTGAAGGGCAGTAGAGATGATCTGCCAGATTTTCATCTTGATGAAGCGGGGGGCAACGCACGAATTTGGAGTAGCAAGAATAACCGCTTAGTCACTCAATGGTCTTTGACATAAGAAAAGAGAAGGGTTATTCACTCCCTTCTCTGATGAAGTTCAAATAAGTTGAAGACGGACTTTTCAAACTTCGGGGCAGAATTATAAAAGAATTGCCCCGACTGCAATACCGAGTTTCGAAACAACTCACTAACGGGAGTTCACGATATTAGCAATCGGGGCAAAAACTTTTTCAAGATTATCGTCTTTAGATTAAGAGTTAAATCATCAGACGAAGGTTATTGTACAAGCATTTTCAGTAAATGGGTTTAGGCAAAGTATAGGCAGTTTGAAATTGCCACAAAATAATAAGAATTAGAAATGCCAAAGAAAACAAAAACAGAAATTAAAACCGCCATTAAGAACGTACTGAATAAAGTTACGATAGGTTCTGAAGGTGGGAGCATTAACGGCTCGATTGTGATTACGGGCGAAAACAATTTTGTAAAAGCGCCAGCTTTCAAAATTGGAGATACTGATTTAAGCACATTTATTGAAGAAGCGGGCAAGGTAAAAACCGTCAATAACCAACAGCCTGATTCAACGGGAAATATTGACATTCCGATCTCTGTAAATAATATACAACGAGACGCAACTGGAAACATCACGCTAACTCCCGCTGACATCGGAGCTTCCCCTTCCGATCATACGCATGATTATTTGCCGAGCACGGGAAAAGCTGTTTCCGCAGGTTCAGCAGATACAGCTACAAAAGCGACACAAGACGGGTCAGGTCAGGTAATTACTGACAACTATATAAAAGCGGTCAGTGTTAGCGGAAGAACCGTGACATTCACTAGAGGAAATGGCACAACTTTCTCTATTACAACTCAAGACACTGTCACACATAACACATCGAATTGGTCGGTTTCTGGAGGCGGTAATGGATGGGCACGTGATAACTCAACGGGGTTTACTATCGTTTGGGGAACAGTCGGCCCAGGTGCATGGGCTGGCTTTGCGAGAACTTTTGGTTCTGTTTTAGCAGTTACGCTTGGCCCGTGGGATTCTGGAAATTACAGTTGGGGAAATAATTTGGGAAATACAGGGTTCACGCATAACTCTAGCGGAAACTGTAAATATATTGCGGTGGGCTTTAGCTAAATCCAAAGTCTGTCATAAAAATCTCGTAAACCAAGCCACTCCACCATAATTTTGTTGTACTACCCAAAATTGAGAATTATTCCATTGATAAGGTTGAAAACCGCAATCATAGACGGTGAAATTGGAATCAGAGTTAATTGGCGAGGTGTGAATCCCGCGACAACTTAAACTTCTTGGAAAAGAAAAAGGGCAATTTTGTTGTTCATTTCCGTTGCCTGTGCCGTTATAAATGCCCCACACTATTGTGAAACCTGTTGAGTTATCACGTGTCTTGTTTTTAAACTAACATTATGAATTACTTAATAAAATTTGATGAAAATGGCAGACGTAACGATACGTATGTCAAAGAAGAAAAAAACAGAAGAAGAAATTGTCTCTTTGCTTGAGCAAGGATTTCTAGAAATTTCCGAAACAGAGTATCAGCTTCTTTTAGGAAATGTTGACGGTCAAGAATACCTTCGGAATGAAGACGGCACGTTCAAACCCTACGTCCCGCCCGAGCCTACTCAAGAAGAGATAAATTCAGAGATTCAAGCAAGATTAACTAAAGCAGTACAAGATTTGCTCGACAACGAAGCTCAAAAACTGAATTACGATTCTTGTCTGTCGGTTTGTTCTTACGTTAATACAGGAATAGCTAAGTTTGATAACGAAGGGCAAGCATTTAGAGAGTGGCGCTCGGCAGTATGGGCAAAAGGCTATGAAATTTTAGACGAATGTTTGTCTGGAACAAGAGCCGTTCCAAGTGAAGAAGAGTTGCTTTCGGAGCTTCCAAAATTAACTATTCTATATTCGGAATAGCCCTGTTCTCGGCACAAACGAATTTTTCGGAAAAATTCTTCAAACATCAATGACCATCGGAGTTTGAAGAAAGATTTAGAGAACTCGGAGCACAAGAGACAATATAGTCGCTCCAACGTTGCATAACTTCTTTTCTTGTTTCGTAATAATCGCTTCTTTGATAAGCCCGAGAAACAGTGTCCCCCGCAACATGAGACAAACAGGCTTCTGCAACTTCGTAAGAAATCTCTTGATCAGTCATCCAAGTGCGCCCGATAGATCGAATGTCATGCGGAACTAATTGATCTTTAAAGTCGTTTTGACTTCTAAGAAAGTTTGTCAAGAATTGACTACAAACATGACGATTAGACTTAACGCCATAGAAAAGAAAGACCGAGCGTTTGTCTTTAGGCTGAAGTTTCTCAATTTTGACGTTGTTTTGCATATCAAAAATCAAAATCTTAATAAACAAACTTATGCAACTACCAAAATTTCAACAAGTCGCCATAGCATTCGATCAGTTAATTAACACATTGCTGGGCGGAATGGCTGACGAAACACTTTCCGCTCGTGCTTATAGACACTCTGTTGACGGTACAAGAAAATGGCCTCGCTGGATAATCGACCACATTTTCTTCTGGCAACCTAATCATTGTATGGAAGCCTTTCTAAGCGAAAAGAAAAAGGCTCATTTACCCAAAGATTATCAATAACAATTCCCTCAGAGAACTGGGTAATAACAACTATTACAAGGACTAAAAATGCCCGATAAAGACCCTGAAAACTGGGGCCTTGCGTTCTGGGCTTTTCTAACTGGACTCGGCTTAGTAGGAGGAATAATCCGCTATATCGAGGACTACAGAAAAGAACTACAGCGCAACCCCCGTACTCGAAGAAAATTTACTCTGCTTGAATTGCTTGCCAAGGCCTTTTCTTCCGCTTTCGCTTGCATTGTTATTTATTTCATCTGCAAGGGACTCAGCATTGACGATTTGGTAGCACTCGGTTTAGCTGGAGTTGCTTCTTACTTCGGCACTGAGTCTCTCGGTGTTGTCTTTCAACGCTTTGATAAATCTACAAAAAATGATAATTAAACCTTTTTCAGTTTGGTCGCCAGAATTAGCCGCAGATTTTATTGAAGAGTTTGAAGGTAGAAGACTCAAAGCCTACAAATGTTCTGCGGGTAAATGGACAATCGGCGTGGGACACACAAAAGATGTGAAAGAGGGCGATGTTATTACCAACGAAGAGGCCACTCGTCTTTTTCACCTTGATCTTCATTCTCATGCTCGCGGTTTAGCGCCTGCAATTAAAGTTCCAGTTACAAAAAATCAATTCATTGCACTACTTTCTTTGGCTTTCAATATTGGCGTTACTAATGCAAAAAACTCAGACGCAGTAGCTTATTTGAACAAACAAGAATATCAAAACTCAGCAGACGCTTTTTTGAATTGGAGAAGAGCGGGCGGAAAAATTTCTGATGGATTAGTTAGACGGAGAAATGCAGAAAGAAAGTTGTTTTTGAAGGAGGACTAACATGAATAGCCCTAGATTTATTGAACGTTTTATCGAATGGTATCAGTCTAATGATTTCAGAAAAGACGTTGCAGACAGAACGTTGAAAATCATTCAGATTTTTATCTTTGTTGGATTTGGGTATCTGCTCGGCTGGTACTCGGTTGCTCTTGAAGTTTCAAAGTGCAAAGTTGATATGAAAAAGCTGTCGCATGAAAACGCCCGCATGATGCTTCAGATCACCGAAGAGCACAAGAACTCTTTAGAGAAGCAGAGAAACTCTTATCAAAATATAATCAAAAACGAACTCAAAGAGCTTACTCAAAAAGTCGAAGTCAATAAAAACTTGGTTGAATTCAATTATCGGCAGATTGATCAGAACGGCAAGCTCATAGACGAAAACAAGAAGAGACTCTCCAATGCAGTGGATATCGGCAATTCTCGTTAGTTTGGTTACTTGGTTTGCTACGTGTTCGTACTATCAGGCTGAAATTGCCGATCTTCAAAAAGAACACGCTCAAGAGCTTCAAATTCAAGCTCAAACCAATGCCAAAAAGTTTTATGAAGACTTCACAAAAGAAAAAGAACGATATGAAGTGCTCAACAAAGAATTGGCTCAAGCTCGGCGTGATGTCGCTGATATTACTTCCGCTAATGACAGGATGCGCAACCAACTGTCCGCCTTATCCAGACTGCAATCAAATAAAGATCGAGAAACCTGCCTTAGAGACCTTAATGAATGTCGAGAAGTGGCAGTCGGACTATCTGAACTTGCAGGACAGGCTTATGAAGCATTTGAACTTCAAAAACGAGCCGACAAAATTAAGTAAATAACTTTACTCATAAAACTGACAACCCATTGACCAATGGCGTTTATTGTTTATAATAGTAGTTAGTTACTTACTTATAAATAAAGATGCTTTTCAAAATAATCAGCCAATCGGTTCTCGATAAAGAAGATGTCGCCCATTACTACAACAACGAAACAAACGAAATTTTTGACGCCGAGAACCGTCTGATTGATATAGCGGAACCCTTAGACATACCGCAAAAGCAGTTTAAGCCATTTACAGGCTTTCCAGTTTCAAAGACAAGAGTCTTATCAAAGCTCAAAGTTCAGTTGGGTTTGAAATGCAACCTTAATTGTTCTTATTGCTCCCAAGCTGAGTCTAGGAGTCTATCTAAGGACGATTCTTTGGGCGATGTTGAATCGTTCATTGCTTCTCTCCGTCGAGAAGAACTTTCAATTAAACCCAACGGACGCATTGAGTTTTGGGGCGGTGAGCCTCTTGTCTATATCAAGACCTTAAGAAAGCTCGTTCCTGAGCTGAGAAAACTTTATCCGACGCAAGAATTTCACATGATCTCCAATGGTACTTTGCTGACCAAAGAGATCGTTGATTGGCTTGTTGAAAACAAAGTTTCTTTCATTATCTCCCACGACGCTCAAGGCTATGAGCTTCGTGACGGTCTTGACCCGCTTTACAAGACAGAAACAAAACTCATTTGGCTCTATGCCAAGGAACAACTGCACAAAGCAGGTCTGAAATTCGGTTTCAATGTTGTGATTACTCGTGCTAACTGCGATATATCCAACATTCCCGAATTTTTTCAACGGCATTTTTCAGCTAAAGCCTCTTTCGGCTTTGAAGGCATTGTTCAACCAAGCCGAGAAGAAGACCTCTTCAGACAAGAAGACATCGACACGTTTGAAAACGATGTGAAGTACGTTCTTGTTCACAATCAGGAAGACTTCGGAAATCTAGTTAAAGAAGCTCAGAAGGTTCTGACTGCATTAGCTCAAAGAAGACCGTTATCGGCCATTCGAGCTAAATGTGAGGCGCCTAATTCAGATGTGTTGGTCGTTGACCTAAAAGGAAATGTCATTTCCTGTCAGAACTTCACGCACATCTCTCAGAAGATCGGCGAATTGAACGATTACAACAACATCAAGTCGGTGAATTTTATTCACTGGACAAAGAAGTTCAACAAACGAGACTGTCAGACTTGTCCAGTTGTTCAGTTCTGTAAGGGCGGATGTCCTTTAAATCAATGTGCTTTCTGCCACAACGATTACGTTTACCACATGGCTTTGTTTAAAGCCGTTTGGTTCTTACTTTTTCAAGCAGACATTAAAACAATTACACCCATTCAATGATTACCTCAATTATCAAAAGAGACGGCAGTATCGAGCCGTTTAATCCCGAGAAAATTGTCATAGCAATATCAAAAGCAGGGTCTGCAACAGGCGAATTTGATACTCAGGTATCAAAAGAGCTTGTCAACTCTATGGTTCTTCCTCGTATCAATGCGAAGAAAGGCAGAGCCGTCTCTGTCGAAGACGTGCAGGATATTGTTGAAAACGTCTTGTTCGATACAGCCTTTGAAAAGAGCTACAAAGCCTATACGCTTTATCGAGAAGACAGACGCAAAAGCCGAGAAACCAAAAAGGCACTTATCGACGTTGAAAAGTCGATGAATGAATATCTCCGACAAGATGACTGGCGTGTAAAAGCCAATGCCAATCAGGGATATTCTCTTGGCGGAATGATTCTCAACATCAGCGGTAAGATCACTGCCAACTATTGGCTTAATAACGTTTATCCCGAAGAAGTCGGAGTTGCTCATAGAAACGGCGACTACCACATTCATGACTTGGATATGCTCTCTGGCTATTGTGCTGGCTGGTCTTTGAGATCGTTGCTTAACGAAGGTTTTAACGGCGTCGCAAACAAAGTAGAAAGCAATCCTCCGAAGCACGTTTCTTCTGCTCTTTTGCAGATGGTCAACTTCTTAGGAAGTCTTCAGAACGAATGGGCTGGCGCTCAAGCCTTTAGCTCTTTCGATACTTATTTAGCACCGTTTGTACGTGTCGATAAGCTCTCTTACGAAGAACTCAAACAGCGTATTCAGGAGTTTATCTATAACCTGAATGTTCCAAGCAGATGGGGTTGCGTTCCGACGACTACGGAGATTCTCACGCTCGACGGATGGAAGTCTGTTTATTCGCTCAAGAAAACCGACGTTGTTTATTCTGTCGGAGAAAAGGGCGAATTAAGGCTCTCCAACATCAATACGATCGTTCATAAGGCCAAAGCTAAACGAAAGATGATTGCTTTCAAAAACAGTCATTATGGCTATGAGCAGTACGTGACTGACAATCACCGTTGCATCACAACGACAGCCAACAAAAAACTTGATGAATGTAAGATTGCTCTGGCTGAAGAAGTAAAGAACAGATTCAACGAAGGACTGACGGTCAAATTCCCCGTTAAGCTGACCAACACGAACGTGTTGAAGAACACAAGCGTGCTTTATACGGACGTTTCGGACGCCGAAGTCATGTTTGCGTCTGCTATGTATTGCGACGGCTCGTTTGACTACAGAGGTGATTCTCTTCATAAAGTCACCTACTATAAATCTACTAAGCGCCAAGCCCCCGAATGGTTTGAAGGGCTTTGCGAAGAGCTTCGTCTAAAGTACACGAAGACGGCCAAACCCACTGAATTTAGCGACGAACTTTGCCGCTACGTGTTCTATGGCGAAGACGCAAGAAGAATCGAAAAACTCGTCGGTCATAAGAACAAGATCGAAGAGAAGTTCCTTCACATGAACGAACATCAATCTCGACTCTTCTTAGAGACATGGGCAAAGCATGACGGTGATGAAGAAAAGCTGAGACTTCAATTTGATACCGACTGCATTTGCAAGGGTCTTCAGCACATTGCTATTAATGCTGGCTCCACGTCTTACATTTATTTGGACGGCAAAACTCGATATGTGAAACTTAGAAAAGTCGATCTTATCGAAGTCAAAGAATGTGTTGAGATCGAAGAAGAATGCGAAGTTTGGTGTCCGTCCGTGACGCACGGTACAGTGATTTTCAGAGACAAAGACGGTAACGTTTTCCTCTCTGGCAACACTCAAACTCCATTCACGAACCTGACTTTCGATATTCATTGTCCTGAAGACATTCGTAACGATATTCCTCTGATTGGCGGAAAAGAAGTTGATTTCAAATATGGCGACCTTCAGAAAGAAATGGACATGATTAACAAAGCCTACATGGAAGTAATGATTGCAGGCGATGCTCATGGACGTATCTTCACATTCCCCATTCCCACTTACAACATTAGCAAAGACTTCGACTGGGACTCCGCCAATTCAGAGCTTCTTTTCGAGATGACTGCCAAGTACGGTTTGCCTTACTTCCAGAACTTCATCAATTCCGAACTTAAACCTAATCAGATTCGCTCTATGTGCTGTAGGCTTCAGTTGGACTTGAGAGAACTTCTTAAGCGTGGCAACGGCCTCTTCGGTTCTGCTGAACAGACTGGCTCAGTTGGCGTTGTCACAATCAATTGCGCTCGACTTGGATATGTCTTTAAGGGCGACAAAGAAGGTCTCTATAAGCGTCTTGATTACCTTATGGGTCTTGCTAAAACAAGTCTTGAGATTAAGCGCAAAGAAGTGCAGAAGCACATGGATCAAGGTCTTTTCCCATTCACAAAGCGCTATCTTGGCACACTGAGAAACCATTTCTCGACCATTGGTGTCAATGGCATCAATGAGATGATTAGAAACTTCACAAACGATAAGTTCGACATTACAAGTGAAGAAGGCCATGCGTTTGCTATCGAATTCTTAGATCACGTTCGGGCCAAGATGGTTGAATATCAGGAAGAAACGGGCAATCTGTACAACCTTGAAGCAACACCTGCTGAAGGCACAACTTATCGCTTTGCTAAGGAAGACAAGAAGCGTTGGCCTGACATTATTCAAGCTGGAACAACGAAGAACAACTATTACACCAACAGCTCTCAGCTCCCTGTCGGCTTTACGGATGACCCGTTTGAAGCGCTTGAAATGCAGGACGATCTTCAGAGAAAGTACACGGGCGGTACTGTTCTTCACCTTTACATGGGCGAAAGAATCTCTACCTCTCACGCTTGTAAGGAGCTTGTGAAACGTGCGCTGACACACTTCAAACTGCCGTACATCACGATTACTCCGACGTTCTCGATCTGTCCGAAACACGGATACATCGCTGGCGAGCACAAGTTCTGCCCGCTTTGTGATGATGAATTAGTAGCTAAAAAGAAAAAGGCACTGCTGAAATGTCAGAAGGTTGGGACTGGTAAATAACAAACCAAAGGAGAAAAACTAAATGGAAAACCAAAAAGAAGAACAAGAAATCGAACTGAAAGACGAAGAACGTCAACCTTGTGAGGTGTGGAGTCGTGTGATGGGTTATCACCGTCCCGTCTCTTCTTACAACATCGGCAAACAAGGTGAGTTCGAGGAAAGAAAATACTTCGACGAAAAGAAGTGCCACTTAGACGAAGAAGAGTCTAAATAATCAAGAAGGGGCGTTTTACGCCCCGTCCGTTTGCCGACAATAAGGATAACAATGGTACAACGATATACAGAGATACCGAGCACACAAAAGATTCGGGATTCTCTTCAGCCGATTTTAAACAATGACAAGACGGCTCTTTCTTGTAGCGCAGGTACGTCTTTTCCTTCAGCAAACATCGTTGAGGGAATGCTTTGTTATCGCACCGACGAGAAAAAGCTCTATCAGTTGGTTGATGTCAACAATCCCAAAACTGGATGGGTTTTAATCGCCGACCTTAATGGTGAATTCAGACACATTGAGGGTGGTGAGGGCAATGCAATCGACTATACAGCCAAAGACTTGAATCTCTGGGACAAAATGCCGACTGGTTTCTACGAAGGAACCAATATGCTCAATGCTCCCGAAGGTGATACTCAGTGGCGCGTTATTCAGTTCAGACACGGTAACTCCGACGGCTTTGCAACTCAGATTGCTTTTGGTTTTACGAGCGGTTTGATGATGATTCGTCACCAAGCTGGCGGAGATTGGTCTGATTGGAACAGAGTCTTTGCTGGTTCTCCGACGGGCGAAGTTATTAAGGGTATGAACGCTGAGAAAGTCGGTGGCTATCGCGCTGGCAATGAATCAGGTCAGATTTCTGTCAGCAACGGTACTGTTAACACTAATCTCAATGCAGATATGATTGATGGCTACCATGCAGGAAATGCGGCTAACCAAGTTCCCGTTAGCAATGGCACGGTCAACACTGCATTGAACGCTGATCAGCTTGACGGTTACCATGCTGGCAACGGAGCAAACCAAATTCCGCTCAATAACGGCGTTTTAAATAAAGGCTTAAATGCCGAAAAGATTGGTGGGTTCTCTGCAACTGAGTTCGTGAAGATTGCGGGTGACGGAAGAGTCAACGTCATTAACGCTAACTCAACAACTTCTCAAAGCGCCACAATTCAAGGTGTTGACTCTCTGAACTACAACGTTTTTGTTACTCCGAGACAGACGACTACAAGAGATCACCTCTTAAGCGGAGTAAGTAGCGATACCTACGATTACTACAGAAACGCTGGCGGTAGCGGAGATTACGCAGGCACAAGAACGAGAATTTACATAAATACCGTTCCAGAGCTTGGTGGAAACGGTAACTACAGCATCAACACAATTCTTAAAGCGCTGGTAAAAGTTGCTCATTCGCACTCTGTTGTTAAAGAAGACTACCGCTTCAACTGCAAATGTGATTGCAATTGCGACTGCAATTGCAGTGACGACAACTGCTCAGAATAAAATGCAAGAAAGACCTAGAAGACACATAATTTCAAAGATTTTTCCCTTCGACGTCACAAACTATGCGGCAGACAAAACACGTCTTGCTATGAGAGTTTTGGAGCCAATTACTAAGCTCCCCGAAGAGATGCAGAAAGTCTTAGTAAAGAAACCCGCTCATAACATCAATCTTCTTCACTCTACTTTGCAGTTAGCAAGCAACAAAGCTCAACAAAATCTGCAAGAAGTGAATTTCACTTTCGAGATTGATGGCGTGCGCTATTTCATTTTGCTGGAAGAAGTGTTCGATAAGAACACTCACTTGCTTCGCAAGTCTTGGCTTCCGATGGGCAACCTCGCTTTCGTCGTTAAAAAAGATGAGGGTGTTTTGACTGTCGTGGATACTCAGAAAGAATCTTTTATTTCAAGATTTAGAACAGCTTATCAGGCTCAATATCTTGGCAGAACAACGCTCGGTCAAGTCTTTTGCCGAGACAAGAAAGACAATGTCGATGAATGCGCTATGAGCTTTGCTACAAAGCCCGACGGCAAGATCATTACCAAGCTGAGAATTGATGAAGAAACAACCCCTGCTGACTTTGTAAACGATAAAGTCGGAGCATCCCGTTATCTCAACATTCTTCCGCGAATGACCGCTCCCGACCATTGCAAACCGAATGAGTTGGTCACAATTCACGTTCAGTTCTACCAAGGCAACACCGACAACAAGATCACTGGTGTTAACTGGGACGGTTTGGTTGTCGAAGCGGTTGATGGCTATGCTCCTCATAAGAGAGTCAAGATTCGTGACGGCAAAGGTTCTTTCAAGGTTCGTGCCTTAGACCTTGAAGACGGGGACATCATGCGCATTAAGCTCAACACAAAGTGGTACACAGATAAAGCCGAATGTCAGATAAAAGTTCTTTCCAACCCCTAAACATTCTGTTTGGTTCGGCCTGTAACCTCAAGTGCGGTTATTGTCTGCAACAAGATTCGACTTATAAGGTCAACAAAAAAGCTGACCTTAATGAGTTCATTTGGAACTTTTGGGATTACCTTGACCGCACTGGTAAGAAATTCTCTTCCGTACATTATTGGGGCGGAGAACCTATGTTGTACTGGAAGAGAATCAAGACGGTTTATCAGAGAATTGCTCCGTTTGTCGGCGCCAAAAAACACCGTATTACAACCAACGGTACACTAATTAGCAGAGAGTACGTTGATTTTTGCAATAATCATTCAGACATCTTTACTGTCGTTTCTTTCCATGACGGAAGAATTACCGACGATAAATGGAGATTGATCGGCAAGCTCAATCACTTCTCCATTGAGGCGCTGATTCATCACAAAAGAGTCAGCCCACTTGAGTTAAGAGATGATTACGAGAGAATCTCTGATTTGATGGGCAAAAGACCTCCGATTGGCTTTGACATGATTAAAGCCAACGACGGCTGTCATTCCGATTACTGGATGACCGAAGCTGATCTTTGTGATTACTTTGCGTCGATGATTCACATTTATGAGATTGCAAACATCAAAAAAGACCCATTTTGTCAGGCAGTTATCGCTCAGTTTCTTTACCGTTATCGGAAAGACTTAAAGTACAAGGGAATCAAGCCCAATCCTTGTGTTAACAATCATATTCTTTCAATTGACCTGTTCGGCAATACTTACAACTGTCACCATAACAACAGTCCAGAAAACATCACGGGCAACATTTTCAACCCCGACTTCATCCCACCAAAGCCAATTAGTTTCGACTTGGGCCGATTTTCAAGCACAACAGACTGCCGAAACTGCAAGACTTACCCATCTTGTGGTGGCGGTTGCTATACCTCTAATACGCATGAAATCGACTGTTTCTATTACAAAACAAGAGAAGAACTTGCAAAATTTTGGCTTGAAGAATTAGAAAAACATGAACGAGAAACTTCAAGAATTTGCGAAGGTTTACAACGACCTTAAGAAATTTCCCAGAAACATTGACGTTGCCAATCACTTCGGCATTAACGAACGAACGGTCAGAAAAAGAGCAAAGAAAGCTCGCGAAGAAGGAATTGAGCTTATCAATCGAGGCAAAGTTCCTTTAACTGAAGAAGAAACAATCTTCAGAGAGAATTACACAAAAGAAGACTGCATCGCAGAGCTTCAAAAGCTCCAAGAAGAGAACTACGACAAGTTCATCACCCGCACCTTCTATCGAAACGAAACTTACACTTCGGACTCTACTTGGAACCGTTACTTCGGCACGTTTGATGAATTCAAACGCCAAGCAAGGCTGACTCTTACCCGCGCCCAACAGCAGTTAGAAAAAGACATCGCTAGACACGCTTCAAGAGACTCATACAGCGCTTTTAACGAAGAAAGAAAGAGCTACGAAGGTAAGTACCTCAAACCCAATAACAATCGATTTAAAACGATTCTCGTGGGTTCTGACTTTCACGATATTGAGTGCGATAAGTTCTTTTTAAGAACGTTCTTAGACGTTGCAAAACGAGCACAACCCGATGTCATCTGCCTTGCGGGAGACCTCTTTGATCTTCCTGAATTTGGGAAGTACACGGTTGACCCTAGAGAATGGGACGTTGTGAACAGAATCGAGTTTGTGCATAAGAACATTCTTGAGCCAATGCGCAAAGTCGCTCCAAATTCTCAGATAGATCTAATCGAAGGAAATCACGAATGCGTCTCTCTCGATACTGAAGTTCTGACAGATCATGGCTGGGTTAAGGCTCCCGATCTTCGTTATGACATGAAGGTGGCAAGTTTCGTTCATTCTGAAGAAAAAGATCAACTTCACTTTGATCATCCGAAAGCATTAGCGGGAATGAAACTTGTGCAGTGTGTTCACGTCACGGGGACATTGGCTAATGAGCTGATTTCAAAGTCTCATAACATCTATATTGACGGCAAACTTCAGCCAGTTAAGAACTTCATTTCAAAGAATGTTCTTCAAAACCGTAAAACAAATTCTCTGAATTTGTCCTTTAATGAGTTGGTTCCTGACGAAGCCATCGTTGCTATGGTCACTGGCAAAAGAAAGGTTGACTTCTTGATTCTGTCCAAACTCACTCCGAGACAGTTAAAACTTGCAGAAGAGCATCTTGAAGAAAAGCCTTCTAAACACGGAAGACGTCTGATTGTTAATGACCCTAAGATTGCCGAAGCTCTTCAGTTGTCTTACATCTTCAACGGCGTTCCTTGCGTTTACAAAGAAGTGTGGGAAAGCAAAGGATTTAAAAAGAATTGGTGTTTGGTTCTTTTTACAAACACAACAACTTCCAGAGCGACAGTCAACATTGAAGAAGCTGACAGGCAGACCGTTGTTGCTGTTCAAACTATCGACGGTACTTTGATTACACGACGTAACGGAGTAGTGAATTTTACGGGCAACTGCCGTTTAATCAAACATCTGGCAGAAGCTACGCCTGCATTAAGAGCAGTGCTGTCCGATCTTCACGGTTTTACTATTCCGAAGCTCCTCGGACTTGATAAGTACGAAGTCAATTACATTGCTAAAGCAGATTTACGAGCTTGGAGCAAACGTGATGAAGAAAAAGAGGTTGCGAATAACTACAAGGTTTATTACGACAGTTTCTTAGTACATCACCTTCCTCAAGCTCGGAATATGGGGATGCCAGGATGTCACGGGCATCACCATAAACACATAGTTTGGAGTTCGTTTTCTCCGACATATGGCACATTCGAGTGGCATCAACTGGGTTGTGGACACAAACGAAGCGCAAGCTATTGTGAAGGAGAACGCTGGGGATTAGGTTTTGGACTGGTGCATATCGACACTCAGACCAAAGCGACAAACTTCGAGTACATCCCCGTCACTGATTTTGCTATGGCTGGCGGTAAGTTTTATCAGCGTGATTTTGCAACCGAACCTCAATACTAATAATGACAAGAAGAAAAGAACAACCGTCGATAGAAGACCTTGGCAGACCTGACGTTAAACCGATTGAAGGCAAAACCGAGACTCAAAAGCGTTACATCAACGCTATTAAAAACTTCAAGCTGATTTTTGCAACGGGTTCTGCTGGCACGGGGAAAACTTGGCTGGCTACAGCTTTGGCCGCACAAGCATTGTTAAACGACAGAACAGAGGGGATTATTCTTACACGACCCGCAGTTGAAGCGGGCGAGAGCTTAGGCTTTCTTCCAGGCGAAATTGAAGAAAAGTTTGAGCCTTATCTTCAGCCTTTTAAGCAGGTTCTCTATGAACGTCTTGGCAAAGGTAAAGCCGAGTACATGATTAAAGCGGGCAAGATCAAAGCGATACCACTGGCGTATCTTCGCGGGACGACGTTTCGGAATTGCTTTGTAATTTTGGATGAAGCCCAGAACACTTCTCCGACACAGATGAAGATGTTTTTGACTCGAATTGGCGAAAACTGCACGGTAGTAGTTAATGGCGATACGTCTCAGCAGGACATTAGAGGTGAGTCGGGCTTAACCGACGCTATTGAACGTTTAAGCTACATCCCGAGCGTTAAGATCATTGAGTTTAAGAAAGAAGACATCGTTCGGTCTGGCTTAGTGCAGGAAATCGTGGAGGCTTACGAGAAACCAAAAGAGAACAAACGCCCTCTGAAAGAGTACAAGCGCTTCTACGAACGCAAGGATGCTCCTGTTTCTCCATATACTCCTGCTACCCCTCCCAATCCTTACGACCCGCCTTTAGGTGGTTGGGCTTGCGAAACAACCGCGAAAGAGGTGATAGCAGAAGAGGTAAAAACCGCAGAAGACCGTCTAACAGACGAGAAAAGCCCGTTTAGTCGGTTCTTTCAAAACCACATTAAAAACTTAAGTTTGTAAACCGCAACAGAGTTTATCACCCCGCCAGCATTCAGCTAGGCGGGTTTATTTTTCAAAAACTCTCAACGAAGCTCTCAACCTATAATATATATAAATAAGAAATTACTTAATTTAAGAAAACATAAATAGTTGAGACTAGGAGTGATAAGCAATGATTCAAACTTTATTTCCTACTTGGTTGCAGACAACCTTCGGAATGGATAAATCCCTCGAAGAATGTGAAGTCTTAATGTTGTCAAATTTCACGCCCCTTCAAAGAGCAAATGAGTCGGCTTTGTTTCGCTCCAAATGGTATGACTACCGTCGGCTTCATCCCATTCAAGCTGACTACTACTTTTGGGGTCAGTACAAAGAGCTTGCGGTGCGTTGGTTAGAGTTTACAGAAGGGAAAGCCTCAATGCGCTATCGGAAGGGCGCAAGAACCGACTTTCTAGCGTCTAGGGAGAGCGTTTGCGTTAATCAGCTAAGAAGACGTGCAGACTCTATCGGATGCGAATATAGAGCGTTTTTAGAGGTTTTAGAAGGGTGTCTTAAAGAACTACATAAACTTGAAGGAAAGTATTACCCGAGACCTGCTCAGTTTTTGGAATTAACCAAAGATAAAGATCTCATGTTGGCGATCAAAAATGATTTTTGGCTGGGAGACGAGACCTTCTACGCAAAAGACTCGTTTTATACGCCCGAAAGGTTCATAGAAGACAAAGACCAAATTGCTTATGAAAATTACTTGATTACTCGTGTCAAAAGAACTGTCTCGGATTTTCAAAGAGAGCTGGTGCTTGGAACAATTATGTACAAGCACAATGCGCTGAGAATTGAGCGAGCAATACAAGAATTCGGGTTAACGATAGTACAAAACGCTCAGAGGACATTTGTATAGGTAATAAGTAGTTACATACTTAAGTTATAATGTCTGTCATCAAAAAAAAGAGAAAAATAATGAATGCCCCTTCAATCCCAACAACATCAGCGGACGGCAAACCGCTGAAGTATGATTTTGAAGCACCGTTTCAACGAGCTTTAGTGACGCTAGCCTTACGTGACATCAATTTCATGCGTCGCGCCGATAGTCTGCTGTACCCGCAACACTTCGATTCGACAGTGGATGCGGCGTTGTGCAAAATTGCAAAGGATTACTACGCTAAGTACAAAGCCCCGCTTGATTATTCAATGCTGGCGGTTGTTTTAAAAGACTATCGAAAGGCGAAGATTTTTTCCGATCCCGAATTAGCCGAAATCGGCTCCGCTCTTAAAACGATCTACACCAACTCAACAGTATTACCTCCAGCAGAACCGATAATCGAGCATCTTTCAGAATTTGCCCGAAGCAGTGCAGTGACTTGCGCCATTATGAAATCGGTCGATCTCATTGAAAAACGAGATTGGGAAAAGATCGAGAAGAACCTGAGAGACTCTCTTTCTGTCGGAGCAGAAGATGATTCTTCCGTTTACGACTATTTCGCTGAAATCGACGCTCGAACTCAGGTTCGCGACCGTGAATCAGCGGGATTTTTGCCCCCGAGAGGCGTTACTACTGGTTGTAGGCAACTTGATGAAAAACTTTACCGTAAAGGCTGGGGCAGAAAAGAATTGTCTTTGATTATGGCTCCCGCTAAGGGCGGTAAGTCGATGGCTTGCATTTACTTCGCAAAGGGCGCCTTAATGCATAGTTATAACGTCTTATACGTAACACTTGAGGTCGCAACTGACATTGTTTCTTCACGTTTAGATGCCTGCATTACAGATACTCAGATGCGAGAGTTGAATGCTAAGTCTAAAGAAATTAAGAGCAAGATTGAATCTTTAGCCGAAAGATTAAAAGAAGAGGCAGAAAAAGAGAAAGAAAGAGCTAAAAGAGATGGTGAAAAAATTTCACCTTCAAAAGGAATGGGCTTATTGCATATCAAAGAATACCCGTCGGGTTCTTTAAAAGTTTCAAATTTAAGACGCTATCTTGAATCGGCTAGAACCAAAGGCGTTCAATATGACTTGATCTGCGTTGACTACGCTGATCTTATGGCGCCTGAAGTCAAGTCACCTAATCAGATTGAAAACTTCAGACAGATTTACGTCGATCTGAGAGCTTTAGCTTTTGAGTACAACTGCGCTATTTTGACCGCAACTCAGACGAACCGAGAGGGCGCAAAAGCGAAAGTTGCTGAGATGACGCACGTGGCGGAAGACTTTAACAAGATACGCACTGCCGACATTGTGATTTCAATCAATGCGTCTAAAGAAGAAAGACTGAAAGGCGAAGCACGACTGTACTTTGTTGCAAGTCGAAACCAAGAATCTGGCATGACATTAAAGATCAAACAAGACATTCCCAAGATGCAGTTCATTTCAGGAATTATCGGCTGGGAGGGAGAAACCTCTTCATCGGTAGCAGACCTTAAGAGTATTGGGGAAGGAGATGAATCGGGCATTCCAGAGACCAAAGAAACTTAACCTTAAAGGAGCTTGTTTATGTTTCATAAATGGAGATCAATCGAGAACTACGAGCGTATTGATAAAGACATTTTGAACGATGTCGAATGCGATCTTTTCTACGTAACTGAAAAATTGGACGGCTGTAACGTCTGCATCTGCAATAAGCGGGAAGTTATTGACGAGATGAATTGGCATGAAAGCTGGGTTGTTCGCTCAAGAAACGGAGGAGATTTTTCTGAGAATGCAGATGTCAAGATCGCAATGAAGAAGATCGAGCCGTTCTTGAATTT
>ULPM01011060.1_pt1 | contig 18068 bp, 10 predicted proteins | sample 1953501 | NCBI WGS metagenome assembly ULPM01 (sample SAMEA4835629, study PRJEB28245) | human gut metagenome | biome: gut microbiome; material: fecal sample | place: Denmark | collected 2008
TCTGTTTATCTCGAACAAGGAAGCCAAACCTTCTTCAAGCGGTTTGCTGAGGGTGGGAGTGGAATATTGCTGCTCCGGTTCGGGATAGAAATGGCGGGTTACCTCTTCCGGCTGCACCGTGGGCTGGATATTCCAGAGAGAAGGGTTGCTGAATACGGTTTCTTGTGCAATGCGTTGCAGATAGAGTGCTTCCTCTTCGGGCAGTCCGGCATAATAAGTACCTGTATAGGGTTTCTGAAAAAATACGCTACAGAATACATTGGCGACAAGATAAGAACCCTGTCGGGAAGGGTGGCTGTGATCGTTATTGTAAAGCGTGATGCTTGGATTTTCCGTGCGGACACGCTTCCAGGCGATGCCGACGGGGGCACACCAAGCATTCAGTTGTGCGGTCATCTCCAAATAACTTTCAGCCAGTCGTTGTTGCATTTCGGCATACGTGTCGATGTCGTGTCCCCAGGTCATGTAGAAGACGGTTGTTCCTTTCGGATTGTAGAGGCGGCGTAGGCTGTCGAGGGAGTGGGCAGGCTTGTACACATTTTCCCGCACCCATTCCTTTTCACGGGCAGGCGCTTTACTTTGGTCTTGCAGGATGACGAAATCCCAGTTTCCTTCACGAATGGCATCCAGGGTTTCAGGGTTGGCGGCATGTTTCTTCAATGTCCAACCGCCGTGTTCCACTAATTTTACAGAAAGCTTGTGCCCGGTGGAGGCGGCAAGGGCCTGCACTTGTCGGACTAAACGGTTGTATTGTGTGTAGCTGTTGCCTATGAACAGCGCACGGAGAGAGTCTCCCAACATGACAGGAACGGCACGTCTGCCCATTCCGGTGGAGTGGTGTCCGATGCCTTGTTCTTCTATTTTCTGCCAGTTGCAAGGCCAGTTGTGTTCGGCTGCTATCCGGTGGAGGTATTGGTAGAACTGATTGCCACGCTCGTAACGATTGCATCCCTGTGCTTCGGCTTCGGGAGTCTTCCTTAAATATGATTCGCGGATGGTGTCTCCCGTAGCCAGTTGGAGGATAATCGGTTTGGCAAGATACTTCCTGATTGTTTCAGGGGTGACATACGGAATGTTACGTACTCCGTAGGGAAAATCTTGCGAAGCATCGGGGAAAGTGTACCATCCCGGACTGCCGATAACAGCTTTCTCCACATACGGGCTGTCATGGAAAAGCATGAAACGCTGCACAAACTGCCCTCCGGCTGAGTGGCCGTAAATCATATATCCTTTCCGTTCACTACCTGAAGATTGGCGGACGTACTCGAAGATTTTATCAACCAGTGCCGGAGTTCGCTTTTCAGCCGGACGTATCGTATGATCCTTGTCGTCCATGACACCGATTTCCTGATAATCGGGTAAAGGAAACCTTTCCAAATCGAAGTGGGGAATGAAGACCATGAATTTATGCTTCTCTGCCTCCTGCTTCCAGGCTTTGAGTAGATAAGTGTAACCACGGTCGGCACCTTCGAAGACAAAAACAATGGGCATACGGCGCACATCGCCCGAAGCCGGAATGTAGTAGTGCACATCTACCGGACGGTCGGCAAAGGGAGGATAGTCTTTGTAGGTGAACTTGCCCTCACCTACGGGAAGCACGGAGGCGGCACGGAGTCCGGCGACCAGAAAGACAATAGCAAGAAGTAGAATTAATCTTTTCATTCTTCATACCTCCCTTTTTTAATGACTTCCTTGTCTTTTAGGACGAGTTTGCCGCGTGCTATGACGTGCGTCAGTTGAAGTTCGGAATCAAGGAAACAAAGGTCGGCATCGAAACCGGCGGCTATTCTGCCTTTGGTGCGCAGTTTGAGGTTGCGTGCCGGATTGCTGGTGATAAGGGTTAGCGCCTGTTCCAGAGGCAGAAAGCCTTCTTTTACGAGCAATGTCATCTCCTGCAAGTTGAGGTGCAGGGGGGCGGGGCGATAGGTCGTTTCTCCTGTTTCGGGATTGATGCGGCGCACTCCGCCACGGCCGTCACTGGAGAAGGTGATGCGGTCGAGGGGCACGTGGGCTTCGAGGGCTTTCATGACGCAGCGATGGGGAGCGTCGAATTTGGTTCCTCCGGTGGAGAAATCTACCATACCACCCATGCAGGCAAATTCTACGGCTTGCCGGAATAAGGCTTCCGTGCGTATCAGGTGGGTGGGCGAGAGGTAGGAAATCAGCGTGGGGTACTTGCGGGCGATATCCAGTAACGGAGTGATACCGTCGGGCAAGGCTCCCAGATGAATATGCAGGATACCTCCTTTGCCGGAAGTGAAACCGCCGAGGCGTACCTGGTTGATGAGGCGCAGTATCTCCAGTTCGGTGGGGAAAGCGCTGCGGTCGTCACTCATGGCGAGTTTGCAACCGATCACTTTGTCGATGAAGATGAGATCGTCGGCTACGCAGGACATCAGTGTTTTGGGAGGCAATCCGTAGAAACTGGTAAGCATGTAGGCACTGAGGCCGTCGTCTTCCAGGGCTTTGGTTTTGGCGTAAAGGGTGGTCAGTTCTTTTACGAAACCGTCCGTACCAAGTAATCCTACCACGGTGGTGGTTCCGCAAGCCACCAGTTCGCTCATAGAGACGTCGGGAACTAAGGAAGCATAGCCGGTTTGTCCGCCGCCACCGGTGATGTGGACGTGCTGGTCGATAAAGCCGGGGGTGACGGCACATCCGCCGGCGTCTATGGTATTCAACGGGATACCGGTCAATTCTATCTTCCGGTCTATGAGGGCTATTTTGTCATCTGCCAGTAGAACGTCGTTCATGCCGAGATGCTCCGGAGAGTATAAGTTTGCATTTTTAATGAGTGTGAACATGATTCGGGGTTGTTTTATAGTGTTATGAAATGATAAGCTATCAGGAACAGGATGCTGCCTATAAGGGGCAGGGTGTTTCTCTTTGCCAGTTCAATGGGCGATACACCCGCCACACCGGCAATGGCGACAATGATTCCCGCTATGGGAGATGCGGCACGCCCCATGCTGGCGGATAACTGCAAGGGAAGCACGAGGGAATAGGCAGGCATACCCAACTGTCCGGCAATTCCGGGCAGCAACGGGCCGAACGAGAAGAAAGCCGCGTTTCCGCTTCCCATCAGCATGGCCGCACAGAAGATTATCAGGGCGAAGACTGCTGCGATGGCAATGCCGGAAAGTCCTATATGCGTGGAGTAATCTACCAGTGAGTCGATGAAGCCGAGGCTAATCAGTCCTTTGGAGAATATCTCGGAGGCAACAATCAGTGTCACGACACTTCCGAAGACATTTCCCATCCCTTTCCAGAAGCTGGAGAAGGCGTCAAAGGTTTTCCGTATATTGCGTGTGTGGCAACCTACGAATACGAGTGAGACAAAGAGGGAAAATAGCATGGCGGTCGTTGTATTGAGTGTTATGGGAGGCTGGAACAGGCCCACATAGGGCGAAAATACAATGAGAAGCGCAAGTGGAAGTATGGGAAGCATGGCGAATGTTAATGGAATATCCGGTTTGGCAGAGGTCTGCGGGACTTCTGCTGTTTCGCTATTTTCCGCACTCTGCCTGGCGGCTTCTTTTTTATCGAAATACTTATTGTTGAAGTAAAACAGGGTCATGACTACCAAGGTGGTAGGGATAACCAATGGGAGTTGGTGGGTAATGAAATAAGCTACGTTGGTCTGGTCGATAAGTTCAGCGGCAAGGGCTGTGTTTGCCGAGCCGGGGCCCTGGTCGAACAGCGTTGCGGCGGCAATGACGGATAATGCGGTGAGGCGGCTTACTCCCAATCCGATGAGGACGGGGTAAACGGAAGCGACAAGCAAGAGTCCTAATCCGGCTGCCGAGGGGGTAGTGATAAAGAGCAACTGGCCAATGGGAATGGTGACGGTAGCTGCCAGGTAGGGATAACGGCGAAAGAAACCCAACGGTTTCATGGAGATGTGCACCAGGGCATTGGTGGCTTTTATGTGATTCATAAAGGCTACATAGCCGCCGATGGTCATAATCATCAGTCCTGCGCGGGACAGGTTGCCGATGAATGTTTCTTCCACCACTTTCACCAAATCGAAAATAACGCTGCCGGTGGATTTATCCGGAATGATGGGTTGGACATTGAGAATGAGGGCGAATGTCAACATCACAAGTCCGGCCAGCATCAAAACTCCTTGCGGGTTCAGTTTCCGGTAGAGGTAAATAGCGGTGACGGTGGTCACCAATATACAGAGGAGGAAGGCTACGACTGACATAATCTGATTGGTTCTGGATTATAATTTGTTTTTTGAAGAGTGATCGGGGATGGGACAGGAATGAATTAAATGAAGTGTCTCAATTCTCCTCCTCTCAAAAGGAGGAGAATTGGGATAGCACTATTTAATCATTGTTCTACTGTCTTATAAGTACCCTGGATTATTCTCCAACTGGCGACCTGTATTGGAATCAATGAACTCTTGCGGAATCGGGAACAACACAGGCGTATCATACGAATTCATGCCTCGTGCCTCGCGTCCTGCAATCTCATTCAACTGCCGCATACGGCGTTTGAAGTAATTGTTCACATCACGTTCATCTCCACCTTTCTCCTGACTTACGCGAATCAAGGTGTGGCGGCGTTCTTCTTCGGAAAGAAGTTCACGGCTACGTTCGTCCAGAATGAAATCTACGCCTCCTGCGGTGAGTTCAGCTTCTGTGATGCTGACGGCATTGGAACGATTGCGTACCTTGTTAATCCATTTGATGGCTTCACCTGCCTGGTTGTTTTTCAGCAGGGCTTCCGCATAAAGCAAGTACGTGTCGGCGAGGCGGAGATAAACAATATCCTGATAACATCCATCTTTGTCACCATTTGCCAGCAACGGTGCCACGTAATCCCATTTGCGGGTAGTGGGCCAGTTATACTTCTTGATGGTTGTCTTATTATCATCCAGCATAGCGGCGGTTACAGTGGTGTCTACCACCATCTTACCGTTGTTAAGGAATTCCGTAATCTTGCCGTCGGCACCCTTCTCGTTAATAGTCCATACCACTGCATAATCGGATACACGGTCGTCCTGAGTTCCCTGATCTTTATAGTTGTAGAGACGGAAAGCACCCCTTGAAGGCACACAACGTCCGGCACCTTTACCACCGTTGTTTATCCAGAACACCTGAGGCCAAGTGGCTGCACCGCTTGTATAGTCGGGATCGTACTTGTTGCTCTTGTTGATGACGCCGTCGTTGGAGTAATAGTTCTTATATGTACTCTTCATGTAAACCTCGGCTGTACCGAAAGCACTGTTTTCCGGTTCCGTGTTGACAAAAGCGTATAAAACCTCTGTGTTTCCGTCCGCATACATCGGTGTGCGGAATACGTCGATGAACGGACAGCCCGGATTGGCGGAGTTCTTGCCGAAACGGTTAGTTATCAAACTGTATTCAGAACCTTCTGCCAGTGGCTTTAAAACTTCGACTGCCTTGGAGGGCTGGTCCATTGCCAGATATAGTTCACCCAGATAATGGCGTGCCATGGCTCCTGAAATCTTGCTGTTGTTTTCTTCACGCAACGGTAAATTGTTCATGGCGAAAGCAAAGTCCTGTTCCATGACTTCACGGATGGATTCTACGGAGTTGCGCTCCCAGTCGTTACGGTAGTTCATACCTGTAATTTCTTCGGTGGACAAAGGTACGGCACCGAATGAATACGTCAGATGACGGTAAGCCCATGCGCGGAAGAAGCGGGCCTGTGCGATGATCTTATTCTTGTGGGCGGCAGCTTCGGTTTCGGTTCCTTTCCAGTCGATGCCACTGCCTTCGGCACGTGAAATCACCATGTTTGCCGTATTGATGATGCGGTAACACCATTGGAAGATGTTCTGGAATATCTGCAAGTCCGTCTGGTTGATTTGCGACGGATAGTACATGTATTTAAAGTCGCTGTGTGAGTTATTACTCCATGAATTGTCCACACCGCAACCCCATGCAGAGTGCAGAACGAGCGGCAGACCACCACCGAGTGCATCGGCACGGCGGTATTCGTTACGCATCATTCCGTAGAGGCTGGTTACCATGGATTGGAACCCGCTGTAATCTACTAACAGATTTTCAGGGTAGAGTGAAGCACGCGGATCTTCTTCCAGAAAGCTGGATTCATTGCATCCGGTCATGCAGAGCACGAGTAGTGCTATCAGTGTCCATTTTAGCTTTTTCATACTGTTTCTCTTTGTTTTAGCGGTTTATAAATCAAGTTTCAGACCGAATGTGAATGAACGTACCTGCGGAGTGGACTGTTGGTCGCTGATAAATTCCGGGTCGAGGCCGGTCCAGCTTGTCCAGGTTGCCAGGTTCTTGATATTCATATATACTTCGAGGCGGTTCAGGGAAATCTTCTTTAACCAACGTTGAGGAACACGGTAGGCTAGCGTGACATCCTGCACACGAAGGAAGTCGGTCTTTTCGTAGAAACCTGCGTTCATCGGGTTTACAGAAGTATCCAGTGAGTTTTTCGGGTACTTGTTGGTAGGATTCTCCGGTGTCCAGAAGTCTACCATGAGGCGGTTCTGGCGATAGGAGTTGTGAGATACGTCGTAAAGCCAGTTATTGGCTGTCTGTCCCAGTTGGGCATTGAGGAATACGCTCAGACTGACATTCTTGTAGCGGAAAGTATTCGTCATACCCATTGTTACTTTAGGAATTGCCGAGCCGATGATTTCCTTGTCTGCCGGGGTGATGTCGTTCACACCATCCTTGTCATGGTACTTCATATATCCGGGGATGGAGTAGCGATAGTTCGGGTCTTGCTGTCCGTTCGGATTAGACGGGTCGGTGATCTGCCAGATACCTATGAAGCGGTAATCGTAGTTCACGCTGATGGGCTGGCCGATGAACCATCTGGAACCAATGTCATCCATGGGGTTGCCGTTGGCATCGTAGAGACCTACATTCACGATCTTTGTCTTGTAGTGCGACAGGTTGAAGGTAGTGGACCAGTCAAAATCTTTCTTGGCAATGTTGTTGGAAGTAATCTGCAACTCTAAACCGCGGTTCTTGGTCTCACCGATATTCTCGGTAATGTTTCCCGTACCGTTGATGGTGGGGATGGAGCGGTTCAGCAACAGGTCGCTTGTCTTCGACCAGTACATGTCGAATGTTCCCTGAATACGTCCGTTCCACAGTTGGAAGTCGATACCGGTATTGATGGATTGCGTAGTTTCCCATCCCAGCGAAGGAGAAGCCAGCTTGGAAGGATAGAAACCGTAGTTTGGGGTATGGTCGTCTTTCAGGTAATTGAAGGTGGAAAGGTCAGGCAATGTAGTGTAGGCGCCTACCGCTTCGTTACCATTCTTACCCCATGACAGGCGGTATTTCAGGTTGCTCACCACTTTTGCCAACGGGCTTGCCTGGAAGAAATGTTCATTGGAAATGTTCCAACCGATAGCCATGGAGGGGAATACACCGAACTTGGATTGGCTGCCGAATGCGGAGTAACCGTCACGGCGTGCAGTCAGTGTCAACAAGTAACGGCTGTCGTATGAGTAGTTCAGGCGTGCCATCTGAGAGATATGGTTTTGCTTGGTATAGCTGGAACTGCCGGACATGGTGGCGGCTTTGGATATCTGGTAATAGTACATCACGTCGTTCGGAAAGTCTTTGCCTTCCATTCCGTTGCCTTCTTTCTCGTAGCTTTGTGCAGAATACAGACCGGTGAAGAAGATGCGGTGCTTGCCGAATTCACGGGTATAAGTGATGATGTTTTCCAGAATCCACTCTTGTGAATGCCAGTCATCGGTGTTCAGAATACCGTTGGAGCGTGCGCCGTAGTAAGTATCCATTCCCTGGTACTGTTTCCAGCTACTGTTTTGGTATGTATAGCCGGTATTGAGCTTATAGCTGAGTCCGGGGACGAACGGCAACTTTATTTCTACCACGTTGTTGGTGATGACTTTAGAGCGTATGTCGTTGCTCTTGTTGTTGAGGCTACTTAAGGGGTTTACAGAGAAAGCTTCGCTGGAATCTTCCCAGGCGGCGGAACGGATGTTGCCTTCTTCGTCATAAGCTTCTGCCAGGGGATTCATGCGGAATGCTCTGGAGAAAGAAGCACTGCTGCCACTTCGGTCGTAGCGTCCCAACTGAGTGCTGGTAGAGAACTTAAACCAGGAAGTGAACTCCTGATCGAGGTTGAAACGGATGTTGTAGCGTTTGAATTGGTTGCCTACGGCAGTACCTTTCACATCGGTATAGTTCAGTGAGACAAAATAGTTGGTCTTGTTGACGCCACCACGGAAAGAGATGTTGTGCTGCTGCTTGAAACCGGTGCGGGTTGCCAGGTCCAGCCAGTCGGTATCCATGCCAGCTTCGTGCATACGCAATTCTGTGGCGGTCATAGATCCCATCCACGGTTCGGGATTGCTTTCAGTGGGCGGGGTGGTATTGGCATCTTTCAATGCTTCCGTCTTATACTTCCAGAATTCAGCTCCATTCATGAGGTTGGGGAAGTTGATGGGATTGTCAATGGTGATGTAGGTGTCGTAGGATACGGTCAGTTTGCCTTTTTCACCTCTCTTGGAGCTGATGAGGATGACACCGTTCGAACCGCGGGCACCGTAGATGGCAGCCGAAGAAGCATCTTTCAATACTTCAATGGATTCGATATCGTTCGGATTGATTTCGGACCAGGGACCATCAAAGGGGATACCGTCCAGAATAACCAGTGGTTTGTTGTCTGCCGTGATGGAGTTCTCGCCGCGGATGCGGGTCTTGGTGGAAGAACCTTCCGCATTGGTTCCGGTCACTGAGATATTCAGACCCGGTACAGCACCTTGCAAAGATTGGATGATGTTGGTCTGCGGGCGATTCTCCAGTGTTTTGGTATTTACGGAAGCAACTGCACCTGTCATATCCGACTTGCGCTGCACACCATAACCTACCACTACTACCTCATCCAGCATCTTAGTGTCTTCCTTCAGGATAATGCTGACGGGTTTCGTGCCGTTGACTTTCACATCCTGATTCAGATAGCCGATAAAAGAGATTTCAAGAGTGGCGCCATTCTGTACATTCGCCAATGAAAAGTCTCCTTCTACATTGGTGACACTTCCTGTACCAGTGCCTTTTACAATGACATTAGCTCCGATGATGGGTTCTCCCTTTTCATCTTTCACGTTTCCGGTGACTGTGACTTGCTGTTGTGCAAATGCATTTACCGAAATGAACAGTAACAAAGCGCAGCAGGTAAGAATGAGTCTGCATGAGCGTTTTTCTTTTCTTTTGTTCTTCATGATTCGTTTAATAGTTAACATAAGTTTTTAGTTTGGATCTCTGTGGCAAAGGTATGCGCAATAAGGGTCGCTTACTCTGCGAGGTAAACAGGCGAAGTAAACTGTTAAAACTGATAAGTGTTTGATTATTAGTGCTGTTTTCTGAAAATGAGAGGCTCGGAAGTAAACTCTTTGAGTGGAATCGGTAGTAGAGAGCAGGGCTTACGCTTTGTATTTTCCGAGCTTTTTCACTGCATTTATAAAATCTTCTTTCGGGATAATGGATTTATTCCGGGTGCGAAGCCGGTTGTTATAAACCGTTTGTGCGGAACAATGGAGGAAGTCCGCTATCTTCACGCTGTCTGTGATGCCGAGTCTTATCAAGGCATGTATGCGCAGTTCGGTATTAAGTAGTTCGCCTTCTTTCAGTTCGATGCGCTCTTCGGGTAGCAGTAAGGCGTTGAAGTCACCTACAAAATCGGGATAGAGATGCAGGAAGATGGTATCGAAATTCTGGTAGAACTCTTTCAGTTCGTTGGAGGCTGTTGCGGAAGAGTCCGTCATTGCTTTTACATCTTCTATCTGGCCTACTTTCAGTTTCCGGTTGATGTTCTTGCGAAACTCTTCCAGCTTACTGATGTAGGTGGAACAGATGTTGAATACATAGCCGATATATTCTTCCTTTACGTAATTAGATTCCCGCAACTGGTCGTTGACTTCCTGTAATTGCGTATTCAGGTCTTTCAGCTGCATGTTTACTTCTTCCAGGCGTTGATGTGCTGTAGAGAGGGCATCCATATTGACGGACAACTTCTGGTTTGTACTGTCTAACTTCAAGTTGGCTTCTTTTAGCCGACGCATTTGCTTGCGGATGAACAGGAGGGCGCCGATCAGTACGAGGAATAAGAAACTGACGGCAATCAGGGAGGCTTGAAGGCGCTTTTGCTGTGTGCGGCTCTGTTCCTGATACGCTTTGTAGATTTGATTTTGCAAATGAGACATTTTGACTATTCGTACCCGGTTGTGGAAAAGCATGGCTTTTTGGGAACAATAGAGGATGTAGTTATAGGCGCGGTCTATTTCTCCATGCTTAAATAGGTATTCCGCTATTTCCTGCAAAGAGCCGATATCTCCGTTGACAGACCGGATGTCTGCCATAGCCGAAAGAATGAGGTTCTCCAGGTATTTGCTCTCGTTGTTTTCACTCCGGTAAATCGCGGAGAGATTATAGGTAGCTATGGAATACTTGCGGCTGTCGTTAGACAATGTTTGCTTGTTTTCCTCAAATGCCTGTTTGACGGGTTCTATTTCCGGGGTTCCCAGGTAGAGCCATGCCCGGCAGTTCCAGTAGCGCAATTCGTCGGGAGTGGCTGTGAGGTATACCGAGTCTCGGAAAGCCTTTTGGAGATTATTGTAATGTTCCGACAGTTGGGAGTTCTCACTGGAGTAATCCCGCAGGCGGGAATAGAGTGTACATAACCTGCCAAAATACTCGGAACGGAGATTTTGGGGTAATTCTTCCGGTTGAATGTCACTGACGGCTTTCAAGGCTTCGGTCAGTAACCCGGAGGAGGTGAGGACAAATGATTGTTCAAGCAAAGAGACCACTTCCCAGGTACGGTTGTTGGTCTGTTGTGCCAGTTGTATGTTCTTGTTGATGTAATGCAGGGCGGAATCCGCATCATAAACCCGATACTCCAAATAGACCATTCTATTCATGGCATAGAGTTCCTTTACATCTTTGACCCGGCTATACTGCATTTTCAATTGCTTGATGCGCTCCTCTTTTACTCTGACAAATAGATCCTGCTGTTCCAGCAGGCTATCTAAAGAGTGAAGCAATTTCCTGTTTTCTTCTAAAGCATGTTTAGAAGTGTCTGCACAGACGTAGGCAGGAAAAAGAAGGCATACAATGAGTATAAAGAGGCCGCTTTTCATGGCGCTACAATCCTAAAACGTCCGTTTGTCTTGGCTGATTGTCATATTGTCCGCTGATTCCTTGGATTTCTTTAGGGTTCAACTCCAATCCTTTCTTCATATCTTCTGCAGAGCCTGCCGTGTCACCATTCAGCAACTTGGCGCGACCGCGTTCATGATAGGCTTGTGCGAAATTAGGGTTCAGTTCGATGGCTTCGTCAAAGAGTGCGATAGCTTCGGGATACTTCTTCTGGACGATATAAAGTTGTCCCAGGCAAAGAAAAGCCTGTTCGTTGAATGGATTCAATTCTGTTACATAGCGATAATCAGTTTCGGCTTCTTCCTGCTGTCCCGCTGCTTCTTTCACTTTACCGCGGAGCAGTAATGCAGTTTCTTCATCGGGATCTTGGGAGAGTATAGCGTCGATATCTTCGGTAGCTTCCTTGTATTGCTGCATCTTGATTAAGGCTTCGGCACGCAGCAAGCGGGCTTCGGTGAAATCGTCTTTCAGTACAATAGCTTTGGTGAGATGGGCGATGCTCATGATACCGTCGTCCATACCTTGCTTGGCTCTGCCCAGAAGATAGTATGCCATGGCATTTCCTTCTTCTATTTCAATAGCTTTTTGTGCGGCGTCTGCCATTGCCTGATAGTCTTCTTGCAGGTAGCATACGTTGGCAAGGGTGAGGAAAGTGGAGGTGTGGTCCGGTTCCTGTTTTGCCATGCGTTCCAGCAATTCATGCGCTTCGCTGAGGGCATTGGTTTGAATGTAAACCTGGCTCAGATAGCTCATGGTTTCAAAGTCTTCCTGAAGGGCGAGGGCTTCCGTGAAGCATTTGATTGCATAATCGGGACGCCCCATGCGTTGTGCACGCATGCCGTCATACTTGAATATCTCGAAGTTCTTTTGATCGTTTTTCTGTTTCTCAGTTTCCGGTTTCTCTTGTTTGCCGGAGAAGAAAGATTTAAAGAATCCCATAATCTGTATTTCTTAGGTGTTTTGTTTTTATTCTTTTTGCAAACTTACATAAAAATCTTGTTTCCATACCAAGAACTCGGTCTAAAAAGAAAAAACATCCGTGTTATTATTGATGGTATCATTTAAAATTTGTTCTTTTGCGATACATTTACCAATTATATTAATTAATCATCGTTTCTAAATTAAAAACACAAGAATGAAAAAGATTTTCATGAAGTGGGCCTTCTTTATGTTATGTATGGCCGTGACAATGCCTGCAATGGCTCAGTTTAATGTAAAAGCACTGAAAGGTGCGGCTAAAGCTGTTAAAGCTGTTACTCTGACTGACGCTCAGATGGCAGAATATGTAAAAGAGTATATCGACTGGATGGATACACATAATCAGGTATGTGCCGACGATAATGAGTATACAATTCGTCTGAAAAAGCTGACTGAAGGTTTGACGGATGTAGAGGGAATTCCTTTGAACTTCAAAGTTTATTATGTGATAGATGTCAATGCATTTGCTTGTGCTGACGGTAGTGTACGCATTTTCTCGTCTTTGATGGATATCATGACGGATGATGAATTGCTGGGTGTAATCGGTCATGAAGTAGGTCACGTGGCACACAAGGACTCTAAGAATGGGTTCCGTACGGCATTACTGACTTCAGCTTTGAAGGATGGTATTTCTTCACAGGGTGGTACGGCAGCTAAGTTATCTGATTCTCAGTTGGGTGACCTGGGTGAGGCTCTGGTAAACTCTACATACTCACAGAAGCAGGAGAGAAGTGCTGATGACTATGGATATGAATTCCTGAAAAGTCATGGTAAGAATCCCTGGGCAATGGCTTTATCTTTCCAAAAGCTGAAGAAATTGCAGGAAGAAGCCGGTGCGCAGAAAAGTAGTAAGCTGAATCAACTGTTCTCTACTCATCCTGATTTGGATGCCCGTATCCAGCGTATGGAAGAACGTGCGACCAGCGAAGGTATTGAGAAGCCGGCAGTAACGGAATAATTCTTATTGATATAATAAGGAGAAGGGCGTGCAATTCACTGTACCCCCTTTCTTATGCCTTCAGGCTTATGATGCCGTTCTCCGCTTTCAGATCTTCATCTTCCAGCAATTCGCGGATGCATTGAGAGATGATTTCTTTATCTGCTTCTATCTGTGAGGCAATATCGGCAGGTGTCAGAGGTTGCTTGCGAAGCAATTCTTTAATTTTTTCTTTTATTTGTTGGGAGGAAAGCTCGGGAGTCTCGGCACGGTGGCTGAGGCAGACATCGCATATTCCACAGTTATGTTCATTCTTCTCTCCGAAATAGCGTAGAAGCATACGGCTGCGGCAAACGGTTTCGGTCGTTACATAATCTACCATTGCCTGAATGCGGGCTTCATAACGTTCCTTACGCTCCTCGTATATACTGCGGGAGATTTGCAGATGTTGCCTGTCTACGCGTTCGCGTGTGTATATGATATAAGGTGTCTTTTTATGTGGAATATAGTCGATGACACGCATCTTGGATAGACGTATCAGCAAGTCGTACACCCGTTGCCGCGTTAATCCGCTACGTACTGCAAGTGAATTCTCGTTGATAAAGGTGTAATCCGTGAATACTCCGGTGTAAGAGCGCAGAACGATTTGAATAAGTTTGTCCATGTCCTCTCCCAGTTCGCGTAATTTATACAGTTCATCACGGCGGACGGTGAAGTAAAGACGGGAGGCATTGTCCTGTTCGTCGGTATATTCCAGATATCCTGCTTGCGTCAGAATTTTCAATGCACTGTCGGCAGGTACAGGGAAGTATTTGAACTTCCGGCAAAAGTCTTCCAGATTGAACTCTCTGACACATCCCAAACCGTCTCCCATTGCCATCTGATAATAATATTGCAGATGTTCGTACACCTGTTTGATGTAGTCTTTCTCCGGAAAGGTGTCCGGGATACGTTTATGAAGGGTGACTTTGTCCGATTTGGCATAGAGTATTACGGCATACGCTTTGTTGCCGTCACGTCCTGCACGTCCTGCTTCCTGGAAATAAGCTTCGGGAGAGTCCGGCAAATCGAGGTGGATTACGATACGTACATCGGGTTTGTCGATACCCATGCCAAAAGCATTGGTGGCAACCATTACACGGCTTTCTCCTGTCTGCCAGCGATGCTGACGTATATCCTTGGTGGCATCATCCAGACCGGCATGGTAGAAGTCGGCGGTAATCTCTTCGTTAATTAAAAGTTCGGTGATTTCTTTGGTTCGCCGACGATTGCGTACGTAAATAATGGCACTACCCGGCATACGGCGTAGGATGTGAAGAAGTTCTCCGGTCTTATTTTCTGTTTTGCGGACTATGTAGGCAAGGTTCTTCCGTTCAAAACTCATGCGGAAAACATTTTCCTGCCGGAAGCACAGCCGCGCCTGGATATCCTTCACGACTTCCGGAGTAGCGGTTGCAGTCAGTGCCAGCACAGGGACACCGGGTAGGAGATCACGTATTTCGGCTATCTTCAGATAGGCAGGACGGAAATCATATCCCCATTGTGAAATGCAATGGCTTTCGTCAACGGTTATCATGCTGACGTTCATTTTCCGTAGCTTGGTGCGGAAGATTTCCGTATCCAACCGTTCGGGCGATATATACAGGAATTTATAATTGCCGAAAATACAGTTTTCCAGCGTAACGATAATCTCTTGCCGGGACATTCCGGAGTAGATGGCAAGTGCTTTGATTCCTCTTTTTTTCAAGTTCTGTACTTGGTCTTTCATCAGAGAAATCAGGGGAGTAATAACTATGCAAAGCCCCTCTTTGGCAAGTGCAGGCACCTGAAATGTGATGGACTTTCCGCCGCCCGTAGGCATCAGCCCCAGGGTGTCTTTGCCTTCGCCAATGCTATTGATGATATCTTCCTGTATGCCCCGGAAGTTATCATATCCCCAGTACTCTTTGAGAAGTTGAGAGTAGGGAGTTGAAGGTTGGGAGTTGAGCTGCGCAGTCATAATACGAAGAATTATGGGAAGTTGAGAGTTATGTTACATAACTCAACTCTCAACTTCTCCAATTTATTAATTAGGTTGAATATCCTCTATCTGCAACTGTACCTCGCCCCGTTTATGGGTATTCTCTTCAATGGTGTAGCAGATATCAAACGAACGCTTGGTTTTGATGAAACGTACATGCGAACTTTGTCCGAAGGCGATGCCGTTCATTACATTATTCGATTTGTTGTCTACCAGTTCCAACTTGATATGCTCCTGATCACGCCCCACTACTTTACTGGTACCGTAATCATAGACATTATGCGTACAGAATATCGGTTTCGGATTATCCGGACCATAAGGATTGAATTTCTTCAGGTCATTAAAGAATTTCGGAGAAATATCCCTGAAATCTATCTCTGCATCGATATTTATGACCGCACTTGTCTGTTCCGGTAGGATGTTCTGTGAAACGAATTCCTCGAAGCGTTTGGTAAAGGCGGGAACATTCTCCACTTTCATCGAAAGACCGGCTGCATAGGTATGACCACCGAAATTTTCCAGCAGATCACGGCAATATTCAATCGCCTTATACACGTCAAAGCCGGATACGGAACGGGCGGAACCTGTTGCCATATCGTCCGTACGGGTTAGCACTACTGCGGGGCGATAATAAATTTCCGTCAGGCGGGAGGCAACGATACCGATAACACCTTTGTGCCAATCTTCGTTGTACAACACGATAGAACGGCGTTCGGCAAGTCCTTCCAGATCAGCTACAATCTGGTTGGCTTCCTCGGTCATGGTCTTATCGAGATCTTTCCGGGTTTCGTTGTATTGATTGATTTGATTGGCTTTTTCCAAAGCTATGGAGAAATCCTTCTCAGTCAGCAGGTCGACGGCTTCTTTTCCGTTCTGAATACGTCCGGAGGCATTGATGCGCGGGCCTATCTTGAACACGATGTCGCTGACGGTAATATCCTTTTCTGTCAATCCGCATACGTCGATAATCGCTTTCAAACCTACGCTGGGATTACTGTTCAACTGTTTCAATCCGTGGAAAGCAAGTATCCGGTTTTCTCCCATGATGGGAACAATGTCCGAAGCGATACTTACGGCAACCAGGTCGAGCAGTGGAATGAGGTGATGGAACTCGATGCCATTACTGATGGCAAATGCCTGCATGAATTTGAAGCCTACGCCGCAACCGGAAAGGTGCTCGTAAGGATACGTATTATCTAAACGCTTGGCGTTCAGGATAGCGGCGGCAGGTGGAAGTACATCGTCGGGCACATGGTGGTCGCAGATGATAAAGTCAATGCCTTTTTCTTTGGCATAGGTTATCTCCTCTACAGCTTTGATGCCGCAATCCAGTACGATAATCAATCCTACACCGGTTTCTGCGGCATAGTCTACCCCTTTGGTAGATACCCCGTAACCTTCGTTGTAGCGGTCGGGGATGTAATAGTCAATGTTCGAATAGAACTGTTGAATAAACTTGTAGACCAGTGCCACTGCGGTAGTGCCGTCTACATCATAATCACCATAAATCAGAATACGCTCTTTCTTTCCCATTGCCTTATTAAGGCGCTCTACGGCCACATCCATGTCTTTCATCAGGAATGGGTCGTGCAAGTCGGGCAACTGCGGGCGGAAAAACTTCTTGGCATCCTGTGCCTTCGTTATTCCCCGCTGCACCAATAATCCGCCAAGAATCGGGCTAATCCCTAATTCTTGGGCCAACTTTTGGCTTGTCTCTGCCTGTTCGGGTGTAATGGGTTGATAATTCCATTTGTGAGTCATTTTATATATTGTTTTTTCCTTTTTTCAGTCTCGTGGTTGGAAGAGGTTTCGTTTCTCTCGGGAAAAGCCTGTATTTTTCCAACAAGGCGTAAAAGTACGAAAAAGTATGGAAACAGAGGAAGGTTATGCGGAAAAACTTTGCGCAAAACTTTTTCATGCGAGCATGAAAGTTCTACATTCGATTTGTATTATCTTTGTTTCCCAAAAAACTTTGAACGTGATATGTTGACATTCATCTCTTGTGCCAAAACGATGACGGCACGCACATCTGTAGGAGTCCCTGAAATAACTGTTCCGTACTTTCAGGCGGAAGCAGTACAGAATGCCTTGGATATGGGGCAATTTTCAGCTGCTGACCTGGAACGTCTGTTACGTATAAATTCCAAGATTGCCGCTGAGAATTATCTGCGCTATCAGGATTTCTTTTCGGAGGCAAATTCTGCAATGCCCGCTATCTGTGCCTATACCGGTGCGGTGTTCAAACGTATAGTACCGAAAGATTTTTCCGAAGATGATTTTTGTTACGCTCAAGAACACATGCGCATCACTTCCTTTCTGTACGGACTGCTTCGTCCGTTGGACGGGATAAAGCCTTATCGTATGGAAGGAGATATACGCCTGCCTGAAAGGGGAGGGATGACTATGTTTGATTACTGGAAACCTTTGCTGACGGATTATTTTATAGCGGATATCAAACGTCAGGGTGGCATACTCGTTAATCTTGCCAGTGGTGAGATGAGAGATCTGTTCGACTGGAAGCGAGTAGAAGAAGAAGTCCGTGTCATTACTCCCGAATTCCAGGTATGGAAAGGCGGGCAGCTAAAGACAATTGTGATATATGCCAAGATGTGCCGCGGAGAAATGCTACGCTATATTATTAAAAATCGCATTGAAAATCCCGAAGACTTGAAAGCGTTTACGTGGGAGGGCTTCGCATACGATGAAGGACGCAGTACGGATGAACATTTGCAATTTACGCTGGTGTGACCAGCGAAGGTAGTTATGATTGCAAAAGCTCCATATATTCTTCGTAGCTGATATATCTTCCTCCCATTGATTTCAGATGGGGAGTTTCGAACTGGCAGTCTATCAGTACGCCGCCATGCTCTCCGAAGAATTGTGCCAAGTGGATGAGGGCTAACTTGGATGCACTGGGAACCAGTGAAAACATACTTTCACCGAAAAAGCAGCGCCCCAAGGTGACTCCATAGAGTCCGCCTACTAA
>ULPM01024090.1_pt1 | contig 16426 bp, 14 predicted proteins | sample 1953501 | NCBI WGS metagenome assembly ULPM01 (sample SAMEA4835629, study PRJEB28245) | human gut metagenome | biome: gut microbiome; material: fecal sample | place: Denmark | collected 2008
CCAAGTCTCCTCAATAGAAAAGGACGTAACATTCTTGGATTTATTGGTTCAAAAATGACCCAATTCATCATACTCAATAAAAGAGCATGATACATGTTTCCAAAAAACTTCCCAATAACTTTAAATAGACTGACATCGCCATATTCCTCCTCTGAATAATTAAAACCTATAAAACGAAGGAAACGGTATGTTAAACTTAGTTTTTTCATTATAGTTAATTAAAAATCTTCCTTGAGTATTCGGCACAGATTATCTATACAGATATCTTTTTGAAATTCTCTTTCAAAGTAGCAACGACCATTATATCCCAAAGTCTCAAAAGCCTCCTTATTCACCAGTACATTATTTCGAATTATAGTAGCCAAAGCCTCGTAATCTCCCGCAGGAACTGCATAACCACAATTAGCTTCTTTTATCACGTCTGCTCCACCATTACCAATCATTGCTAAAACGGGCCTTCCAGCAGACATATATGCCTGTAAACGTGCAGGAACTACCATTCCCAAATGAGGGAATCCTGATCGTAAAGTAACAAGTAGAGCATTAGCCTTTTTAAAGAATCCCGGCATTGCTTCAAGTGGAAAACGCCCTAATGTAAATGCTACATCACTCAAATTATTAGCTTCTATAAAATTATCAAGCCATTCCTTTTCACTTCCATTACCTATAAATATCCATTTCAAGTCCTTTATATCTCTCAAAGATAGAATCAACTGAACAACTGCATCTAAATTTTGGGAACGTCCTAAATTTCCAGCAAGCATTATTTTAAAACCATCAGGCAATTGAGGAATAGGATATTCTGAATCTACTTTCAACAAGTCATCACTCCAATTAGGGAAATACTTTATTTTATCAACAAAATCTCCTTTAGATAAAATAGATTCGGTAAAACGCTTACTACTAATCAATATCCTGTCACATTGACCATAGATATTTACCACTAATCTATTTACAAATGATAAGATTTTCCTATTTTTGATTCCGCCACCAGACATCATAGCATCAGGCCATATATCCAACACCCATAAGTAAACTGGAACTTTTCTTAGCTTTCTCAGAAGAATAGCAGGATATGCTTGGAATATTGGCGAGACTTCATGCACAATTACTGCATCATAATTTCTCCAAGCAAAATAAAAAAGCACATTAAAACACGAAGAAAAAACAAAACTCAGATAATTAATCATTAGCCTTAATCCTCCTCCTTTGCCACGTGGTATCTGAAAGGAGCGGTATACATTCACTCCTTTTACATTCTCCCGACGTTTCTTAAAGAGACCATATCCATTATAGATTTGACCTTCTGGATAATTAGGGATACCTACTAGTGCATCTACTTCATAACCTCTTTTCACTAATTCAAAAGCAATATCATTACTTTTAAAATTCTCAGGATAAAAATACTGTGTAATAAGAAGTATTCTCATTCTATAATACAATTTTACAACTATTATCACCTATTTTAGTTAAAGCTCTACCTGAAAACATTACCAAGCCTCCTTTATTTGTTAAATTTCTCGGAAATTCGATACTTCCAAATTGAAAAATTGCAGGTAACCAATCTTTCTTTGCCTTATATATTTCCCTCCAAGTTAATCCATCCTGAGTCATCCACAAATGTGAATATTTATCACGATTAATTCTAGAAGGTTCCACAGTGGTTGAAAGATATGCTAAATTACCATTCTGCCCACCCTTTATAGCAGAGCCCTGAATATGATATAAAGTGTCTACCTGAAAATTCTCTCTATTTATTTTACAAATAGAATTTATTATATATTGAGAATCTGTAGCATAAATAATAAAATCTTTATAAAAAAACAAATTGGTTGCTCTATACTTCTGACCTCCACGGAAAATAATATTCAATGTTTTAAAACCATCTTGGGTGTTAGCTATAATACACTCATTATCAAGGTCACCGGTAGTAACCCAAATACAATTAGTATAAGAATCCCAAAATAGTCCATGAATATGATTAATTGTACCTTCTTTAAAAGTATAAATAATGTTCCACGTTTTACCATTATCACTAGAATGATAAATATTCACAGCACGTTTTTCAATATTAGCAAAATATTCTCCAAAATAAATATTACCATCCGGAGTAATACATAAATTCATTGGTCTCGATCCACGTAACACATTAAAAGTCTTTCGAAACATCTGTTCTCCTTTCTTACAAAGAAACACACCTTTCTTTGCTATTGCTATATAATCTCCACTAGGTAGCTCATAGAGATTTGTTACCTCAGCACGAAGAAAACGGCGTGTTAAAAAGTAACAAGCAAAAAGAGCATACTTTCCATCATTAATTCGCCCAACATATTCATATGTATTTTTATCAAAATAAAACTTGTATAGCCTATATCCTTTAACTCCTATAAAAAAGTCATCTTTGACTTCCAACACTTTTATATTCTTGTAGACTTCTAAGTAGTGCATAGTCATTCCTTCCGCCACACCATCCTATTAATTACTTCTACATAACTCTGAATAATCTTCACTACTTTAGTAGATACATTCTCATCCATATAATCAGGTACTGAAATACCATTATCGTCATTTTTAACCATCTCTACAGCAATATCTACAGCTTGAAGTAATGACTTCTCGTGAATACCTGCCAAAACAAAACAAGCCTTATCTAAAGCTTCAGGACGTTCAGTACTAGTACGAATACAAACAGCTGGGAACGAATGTCCCACACTAGTAAAAAAACTACTTTCCTCTGGCAATGTTCCTGAATCACTCACTACAGCGAAAGCATTTATCTGAAGACAATTATAGTCATGAAAGCTAAAAGGCTCATGTTGAACTACTCTTCTATCAAGTTTAAATCTACTTGCAACTAAGCGATTACGGCTACGGGGATGGCAACTGTAGAGAATAGGCATATTATATTTCTCTGCCATGGCATTGATAGCATTAAAAAGACTAAAGAAGTTTTTCTCCGCATCAATATTCTCTTCTCTATGAGCCGAGAGTAATATATACTTACCTTTCTCCAATCCCAAACGTTGATGTATATTGCTCGCTTCTATCTCAGCCAAATTTTCATGTAACACTTCAGCCATAGGAGATCCTGTAACATAAGTACGTTCTTTTGGTAAGCCACATTCAGATAAGTATCTACGTGCATGTTCTGAATATGCAAGATTAACATCACTGATAATATCTACGATACGACGATTAGTTTCTTCAGGAAGACACTCATCTTTACAACGGTTTCCAGCTTCCATATGAAAAATAGGAATATGAAGACGCTTCGCTCCTATCACGCTAAGACAACTATTTGTGTCACCAAGCACAAGCAAAGCATCAGGTTTTATCTGCACAAACAACTTATAAGAACAGTTTATAATATTACCAATAGTGGCACCAAGATCATCACCCACTGCATCCATATAAACCTCAGGACTTTCAATCTTCAGATCTTTAAAAAATATACCATTCAAATTATAATCATAATTCTGTCCTGTATGAGCCAATATTACATCAAAGTACTTTCTACATTTATTAATAATAGCTGCGAGACGTATAATCTCTGGGCGTGTCCCCACTACAATGACTAGTTTTAACTTGCCACTATCTTTGAACTTCACACTGCTATAATCTAATTTTGGAAGCTTACTTTCCATTGCTTTCATCTTTTACAGGTAAAAAATAGGTATCTGGACGCACAGAATCAAACAACTCATTACAATACATTATGGTAACTAAATCCTGTGTATCTGACAAATTGATAATATTATGTGTATAGCCTGGTAGCATATGCACAACTTCTATTTTATTACCTGATACTTCAAATTCAATAATCTCATCAGAATCAACCTTACGTTCTTGAATCAACCCATGCCCACTAACTACGATAAAAAATTCCCATTTAGTATGATGCCAATGTTGTCCTTTAACAACACCTGGTTTAGATATGTTTACACTGATTTGTCCATGATTATGCGTCTTAACTAATTCTGTGAAACTACCTCTTTGATCAATGTACATCTTCAAAGGAAAAGCCATTTTTCCTTTAGGAAGGTAAGAAAGATAAGTACTATAAAGTTTCTTTACAAAAGAATTTTTAGGCATTTCAGGAATAAGTAATGTCTGTGGCTGTAGTTTGAATTGTTCCAATAAATCTACAATCACACCAAGAGTCACTTTATGTGTAGTAGGTACAGCACAATAACGACCAGTCTTTACAAATATCGTTTCTATTCCGTCAAATTCACAACGATGTTCTCTCCCGTTCAATGCGGAAATCATTTCCTCCACTAAATCATCAATATACAACAACTCCAATTGCGTATTCCTATCATTAATTGTAATAGGAAGATCATTAGCTACATTATTGCAAAAAGTAGCCACAACACTATTATAATTTGGACGACACCATTTACCAAAAAGGTTAGGAAAACGATAAACCAAGACCTTTCCTCCTGTTTCTTTACTATAATTGAAGAAAAGTTCTTCACCAGCTTTTTTACTACGTGCATATTCACTCTCACCAAATCGCCCTTGCATAGTAGCCTGAATAGAGCTAGAGAGCATCACAGGACAGGTATTATGATATTTTTTTAGCATATCAAGTAAAATATTTGCAAAAACAAAGTTTCCTTGCATAAATTCATTCGCCTCCTTAGGTCGATTTACTCCCGCCAAATTGAATATGAAATCAGCTTTCTTACAATAGATATCTAATTCTTCAAATGTGGATTCTATATCATATTCATACACTTCATCAACTTGCAAATCATCATAACAACAGACTTTCCCTTCTTTAATATTTTTTAGCTGAGCACAAAGATTTCTTCCCACAAATCCTTTTGCCCCCGTAACAAGTATTTTCATCTTAACTATTTTATTACATTAAGTACACCATTAAGTTCATTTTGGATATATTCAAGAGTGGCTAACTTTGCTTTAGTCTCATCCAAACCGAGTCGTTTAGTATTATCAGAGTTAAACTCAACCAATGTAACACGCTTTGCGTTACCTTCTGTAAAATATTTATCATAATTGAGGGTACGATTATCAGCAGGCACGCGATAAAAATTACCCATATCTTCTGCTTTAGCACATTCTTCATTTGTGAGAAGAGTTTCATACATTTTTTCTCCGTGGCGGATACCAATTACTTTTAGGTCTTCTTTCTTACCTCCAAAAAGCTCACATACTGCTTCAGCTTGTGTTTGAATAGTACACGCTGGTGCCTTCTGAACAAGAATATCACCATTAGCACCATGCTCGAAAGCAAATAGGACAAGATCTATAGCTTCATCAAGAGACATTATAAATCGAGTCATATTAGGTTCTGTTAGAGTAATAGGATTACCATTACGAATTTGGTCTATCCACAAAGGAATCACCGATCCACGAGAACACATTACATTACCATAACGAGTACAACATATCTTAGTTTTTCCACTATTACGGCTCTTGGCCACAGCTACCTTTTCTTCAATAGCTTTAGTTATACCCATTGCATTAATAGGATAAGCTGCTTTATCAGTAGAGAGACATATAACACATTCTACCCCTGCTTCAATCGCAGCAGTAAGAACATTTTCAGTACCAACAACATTAGTACGAACAGCTTCCATAGGAAAGAACTCACAACTTGGAACTTGTTTTAAAGCTGCAGCATGGAAAATGTAATTTACTCCAGACATCGAACTACGGCAACTTTCAAGACTACGAACGTCACCTATATAAAACTTGATTTTATGCGCAAGATCTGGAAATTTAATTTGATACTCATGACGCATATCATCCTGTTTTTTTTCATCACGAGAAAAAATACGAATTTCTTTAATATCTGTAGAAAGGAAACGTTTTAAAACAGCATTTCCAAAACTACCAGTTCCTCCGGTAATTAACAATGTTTTATTGGCAAATATTGACATGATTATAAATTATGAATTAATGATTTAACTTTATTATAAAAGGCTGTTCTTCGAGGATTTAAAACTTCTGAAGAATATTGCTTACTTCTCAAAAAATTATCTTCACTAGTCTTTTCATAGTATTGTTTATGTTCTATCAAATCTATGACTTTTAAAGACATACCTTTAATATCCAGATAATCAATCAGCAAATCTCTACTAACGAGCTCTGGATTCCCAGAAACAGGTGATGTTATACAAGGTAATCCTAGTGCCATAGCTTCAATAACAACGCGCGGAAGGCCTTCTGCGCGAGTAGGAAGTATAGCAATATCCGCATTTATCATAACTTCTCGCATAGCACTTTTTGATAAAAAACCTGTAAAAAAAATCTTATCCTCTATTTTTAGTTTTCTTGAAAAAGCACGTAACCTTTCAATACCACCAAAATAATCTTTACCGATAAATTTCACCTCCACATCATATCCCAATTTATTGACTTCATATACCACTTCTATCAACTCGTTATGTCCTTTACGGCTAGCATAAGCAACCTGATTAGCTACATGTACAATCGTAAAACGTTTTTTTTGAGGATAAGCCCTTGATTTATAATAAAAACTCGGATTTAGTTCAATAGTTGAATAATTAGAAATAACAGCATCTTTATTGAGAGGAAAATATCTTTGTTGTAAATAGTGCTCAGTAACACATGCAACTCCTATTGCATTATTGCAAGCTTTAACTTGCCACTGATGTAATATTTTCCATAAAACTTTATAAAGTAGATTATTAGTTGTTTCATATCCATCATAACAATCAAATACAATCTCTGTTACATAGGATATTTTCAATTTTATTGCAGTATGCCACAAAGCAAATGCAGTAGTTGAAGGTAACCGAAATATGGCTAAATCACAACCTTTTAATGCTGCTAAAGCAGTAAACCTTATTTTGTTATATAACAGTAAGTATTCTTGAGGTCCCTGAAAAAAAGGAATCTCTATTATTTTTACTCTATTATCATCTACTAAATTATGATACTTATCTAATTCTTCCCTTTCAGTTATAGTTTTCGTTCGTATAGCAAAAAACACCTCATCAAACGCTTTAAGATAACGACTTATAAGTATAATCCCAGCGTCATCAAGATAGTGTTTACCATTTTTCAAATAACAATATTCATCTCCTGATATTACTACTTTCATATTTTTATTAATTATTTTACCATATATTTCAACAATTCTTCCATATAAGTTTCTGCAGAAAAGACATGACGTACTTTCATCTCAGCCATCTGAGCCATTTTGTCAGCAAATAGCTTATTACGTTCTACAAACAATAAATTATCAGCAATATCAGCAATATCACCTGGTTGAGATAGTAATATTTCTTTTTTATCCACAACGTATTTTGAAATTTCTCCAGCATTTGTAGCAACAACAGGAGTCCCAGATAACATATACTCACCTAGCTTGGTAGGAAAGCCTCCCGAAATATAAAAATTAGGAGTAGTTACTAGACATGAAGCATTATATAAGAGTTTAGGAACATCTGATATATCTACGGTTCCCATAATACATAATCTATCTTTTAACTTATTATCATCAATAAATTTGTCAAGCTCCTTCTTGTTAGGCATCGAATTGTAATTACCTATTAAAATTAAATCGTAACGACCACCACTCATTATATATTTATTAAATGATTGAAGTGTTTCATACAATCCATCCCGATTATGAGTACCGAAAACAGTAGCAATATATTCACCTCTATTTCTATATTTCAAATTATCAAATCTTTCCGAATCTATAGTCATCGGTAAAAGAAAACAAGATGAAGGATTTGCAAAGCAAGTCGAATAGTAATTAAATAATTCACGAGTCATTACTATTATTCCATCGAAAAGACCTATTTTTTTTTTATATATCCAAGATTTTAATTTTGATTTTCTTATAGACACCGAAGGATACTCACTTCTATCTCCTAAATATTTAATACGCAAACTTTTGCACACAATCCAATAAATCAAATTAACAATAAAAAAAGTTTCTCCATATAATATCAAAACATTTATATTCCTATTTTTAAGATATTTAATAGACCTAACAACTCCAAATAACAAATAAATAATTTTAGAAATTAAATTACTATATTTGCCCCATGTAGGCTTTGTTGTATAATGATATTCCACTCCTCTACAAATACCATGTCTAGACTTGATATTTTTCGCCATGGAACTAGGAGAATATATCAGAACAAGGGTATATATATTTTTTTTAGATAAAGAGTACAAATAACTCGAAAATCTCAATGTTGAAACATTCCCTTTAGGAAATGGAGCCATTGATGCTACAGCGCAACGAATACATTCTGAATTATAAACCATAATTAAAGAGAAAATCAAATCTGCTTAATCCACTCAAAGAGAAGGTACATAATAATCATTTCCAAAAATTAAATTACACTTATATAAAGGTATTACAGTATATGGAAAAGTTGATTTCATAAAAAATGCTAGAACAACACATATAAATATGATAAATAACAATGAAATAACTATTTTTTTTCTCCCTTGAACTTCAGATAAAATAAACGTTAAAAACAATAAATCTAGTACAAATAACAGCCTCATAAATCGTGAAGCTGCATATGGAATAAAATAAAATACGCTAACAAATACTAAGGCAAAAATATTAATATTGTATACACACTTCATGATAGTCGGGAGTTCCTTATCTGAAACTCTAGAATAATGGTACGCATATAAAGATAATATTACTATTATTATTAATGCATATGAAGAATTTGTAACCCCCTCCTCACTTTGATAATGTGACACTTTCTCAACAATATAACTTCCAAAATATGGCAAGACTATATTAAAAGTGATTATAATAGCAATACTTGCTATCAACAAGTAGAATAAACTTTTTTTTAATGGAAGTAATTTACAACTAATGCAAGGTAGAAAGAATATATATAAAAAACAGAACGAATGGACAGTACAACCCAGCAATACTAAAACTATAAAATACTTATTATTTTCTGTTTGAGAGAAAGTTAATAAAGCACATAAAAATATAGTGGTCACTATATAATTTCTATTGAAAACAAACTCCATTAGGAAAATCAAGAAATATATTAAAGCAAAGAGTGCTGGATAAGGCGAATATTTAGAACTTATACGATACATTACAAACAAAATGCACAAAGACATTAAAGCCAAAAAGACTTGGTAACTTGAAGTAAAACATCCAACAACAGAATTCAATAATAGATAACCAAACTCAGGAGAACTACTAAAATCAGGAGATAAAAAGGTATCTTCATATGCAATATAATCACCATTAAAGGTATTAAATCCCCATAATAGCCACATAAAAATAAAAAAAACAGCAGCTAATCTTTTTGACTTTGGATAAATTAAGGTAAACACGAACAATAAGATAGTAATGAATATATCAATTTCCATTTTCTTTTTTAACAGTTAACCTGTACATATACATAATAACCATCATATAAACAATCCCTGCTATCACTTTAATATACGATGCTCCATAGCCCCCCCAAAACTTTATAAATGGATAACTAAGGCATACAATTACGATTCCAACAATGAAAGACACATTTCTCAACATCTTTCCTTTTCCTTTAGACAACAAAAATTTATTAAAGAAATCAGCTATCCCATATAGCAAAGCACCAAAGCACATAAATTTCAACAAAGGAACAGCCTGCAAATACTTATCCCCAAAAACAATAGAAATGAAAGGCTTAGAAAAACACAATATACATATATAGATCAATACACTTAATAACAAAAGTGTCAATAATACCTTTTTACTTACACAACGAGAAAATACAAATTTTTTATACAATACGGTAGCTAAAATATTAGGTAACATTGATAAAGGTATTGAAAGCTGAAGTGCAATATTATAAAAACCAACAGCTGTATTATCAACACTTAACATTCCAAGTAATACTCCCATAAAATTGCTTGCTCCTACAGCAAAAAGGGACCCTATATATATAGGTAATCCATATTCTTTATTTAATGAAAAGATCTCTTTAAAGCGAATCTTCACATTGAAAGCAACAGGTCTTATTTTAAACAAAAGATACAAATAAACAATAATATACGATACAAAATATAATACCAAAACACCTAACAATCCCCTACTATTATTAAATTGATAAAATATTAGCAAAAAAGAAAAGAATATAACTCTTGGAAATACTCTCGAAACCGACAACAAATTAATCCGATTATCTCCTTGCAATACTATTTCATTAAATGAAGTATATAAATACACAGAACCAAGAGGAAGTATAGATAAAAAAACACCTAATATATCATTATTCTCAAAATTTTCGGTAAATAAAGAATAAATCAACAATGACAAACACATTATTACAGATAATATCCCCCATATAATGATACCTACATAATAATAACTCCTAATAACAACATCATTTTCGGAAATGGATATTAATCGACATATTGAATAAAAAAAACCAAAATTAAACAGAGTTTGTGAAAATACAAATATATTAACAATAAAAGAATAGTTACCATATTGTTCTGTATCCAAAATCCTAGTTAACAAAAAGTTAATCCCCACAAGAAACAACATACTAAAAACAGTTGCCAATAGCAATGTCAAACTTTGACAAGCTGTTTTATTTACGTATTTACTTAACAAACATTTCAACATATGATAATCTATTTCACAAATATTTTCCCCAACAACATAAATGATATTTTATATATCTAATAACAAGAACTCACCTCTACAAAAAACAATAACAACTTCAATAAATAGACTCTAAATAAATAATCCACTAGAAAGCCCCCCCTTAGCAAATTAGTGTTAAATCGAATATAAAGGGGATTTAATACAAAAACATCAATAAGGATGCCTAAAGAAATATTTCGCATCTTATTGTTAACAGTTAATCACAATCAATACATTATAAACTATACCCGCAATTATGTTACCCTATATTTACGAAGTTAGCAAAATGGAATATTACCACCAACATCTACCCAAGTATACTTGTAAACTAGTTTACAATATCAAATTTAAGACTTCAATAAATGCAATATTTTATTACTAAATCTATTTGTAATATAGGCTAATATTGTACCCAAAATAAAAATTAAGATATAATCTAAATAATGTCCTAAAAATACGGGAGAGTTACATGTATAAATAGAAGAATCCATAAACATGTATCTAACATATCCATTATACAAATAAGATTCTAATGAAATCATACCAATCATACACAAAAAATGATTAAGTAAATTTTCAATAGATAAATTATCAAGAAAAACAATTGACAGCACTATTATAATAGGGAATAAACACCAGTTATGTGACAATCCACAATACTTAAGTACAAGCAATGTTATAACAGAACAAGCAATGACTCCCATACCATTTATCTTTATACCCTTTTTAATAGCAGGTGATATTGCTATTCCCAAGATAAAACTTGCAGTTCGACGAAAAGCCCATTGCAAATTATCAATAATATTATTATAAAAAGCATTATCAGCCTTTATATTAATACTACACAGAATTAATACAACCAGTATTAGCATAAAACCTAACAATAATCTATGTTTCGTTCGTTCAAACATAATATATAATAAAGGAGTAAGGATATATAAAGGAATTAACAATGCAATATACCACATTCCTGTATGCCTCGTCCAAAAGGATAAAGTAGAAAACTCATAAAGACTATCAAAAAAATTAAAGTTACCATTTATTATGTAAAAGCCCCAAAATGGTATTTGTGATAAAGCATATGGGATAAAAATTCGAAGAAATCGTCGTTTATACCATGACAATATTCCACCTGATTTAAGTTTGTTCAAAGAATAGTAACAACCCATTCCAGACAAAAATAAAAAAACATCTACGCCTATATTACCAATATTTAAAATAGTAGACACTACACTACACATCTGTACACCATATAAAGAGGCATGACACAATACAATAAGTATAGCAGCTATTCCCATCAACTGCGTTCTATATAAGCTAACTTTAGACAGATCTATTATTAAATTCATATGCAATCACGTTATAGTTATCATTAACATAACTCGCTTTTTTCAAAAAAAACAACAGCGTCTACACACCAATAGAAGATAAGTAATACTTTACCAAATTAGTTAACCAACTCACCCTTAATGTCCTAATTCTATAAAATAGCTTTATTATAAGAATTAGTTACCAATAAATATTGGTAGAGCAAAACATCACAGGCATTTAAATCACAAATAGACCTTTATTTAACCTTTTATTATTCAAATCTACCTGATTAATTTTCTATTCATTTAGGTAATCTATCTTTCCAGTTGATTGACACATTCATTGATTATCAATCTAACCTGCTTATAATTCTTGATTAAGGCATAATATTTATATCGAGCATAAACATTGCATCATAGACGGTTTTCTGTAATTCACTTTTATATACAAATATAAATAAATCCTTGTTGCTGTAATTCTGTTCGATCATAAATATTGCGTCCATCAATCACCACCGCCTTCTTCATCGTCTTCTTCAACACTCCCCAACTCGGCATCCTAAATTCCTTCCACTCCGTCACCAGCAATAATGCATCCGCATCCAATACCGCATCATACATATCCGTAGCATAGATGACTTTATCCTCTACCCTACGTTTACATTCATCCATTGCAATCGGATCATAAACCTTCACATTTGCACCAGCCTCTATCAACTTATCAATCAAAACCAGTGCCGGAGCCTCCCTCATATCATCCGTTTCAGGCTTGAAAGCCAAACCCCATAAAGCGATTTGCTTACCTTTCAAGTCTCCATTATAATGTTTCAACAATTTCTCAAAAAGAATGCTCTTTTGTGACTCATTCACCTCTTCTACGGCCTTCAAAACACGCATCGAATAACCATTCTTTTCCGCAGTCTTTATCAAAGCTTTCACATCCTTCGGAAAACAAGAGCCACCATATCCACAACCAGGATACAAAAATTTACTGCCAATACGACTATCTGCACCAATACCCTTACGGACCATATTTACGTCAGCACCAACCAACTCACAAAGATTCGCAATATCATTCATAAAACTAATTCGTGTAGCCAACATAGAATTAGCAGCATATTTTATCATCTCAGCACTCGGAATATCAGTAAATATCAATCGATAGTTATTCATCATAAAAGGCTTGTAAAGCCGTTCCATTATTCCTTTAGCCTTTTCCGATTCCACACCTACCACTACACGGTCAGGTTTCATAAAATCATCAACGGCATCACCTTCCTTCAAAAATTCAGGATTAGAAGCTACATCAAAATCTATCTGAATAGTACGTTTATCAAGTTCTTCCTGAATAGCAGCCTTGACTTTTTGTGCAGTACCTACCGGAACGGTACTTTTGGTTACAACAAGTACATACTTATTCATATTACGACCAATAGTACGGGCTACCTCCAACACATATTTCAAATCAGCACTACCATCCTCATCAGGAGGGGTACCAACCGCACTGAACACAACCTCTACATCATCCAGACATTCCTCCAAATCTGTCGTAAATTTCAAACGACCTGCTGTATAATTACGGTGTACCATATCTTCCAAACCCGGTTCATAAATAGGAATAATACCTTTTTTCAGATTCTCGATCTTACTTTCCTGTACATCCACACAAGTAACATCCATTCCCATCTCCGAGAAACAAGTACCTGTAACTAAACCGACATAGCCGGTACCAACGATTGCTATTTTCATAATATCTTGATGACTATTAATTATAAATGATAAAAAGAACGATACCAGTCTATCGTTTCCTGAACTCCTTCTTTGATTGCTTTATTAGGCTTAAATCCCAATTCATTCTGTAAAGCGGTAGTATCTGCATTTGTCTGATAAACATCTCCCGGTTGCATCGGAAGATATATTTTCTCTGCAGGATGTCCGATAGCTTCTTCAATAGCCTGAATAAAGTCCATAAGTTTCACTGGATGAGAATTACCTATATTATATATTTTATATGGAGCAGTAGAAGAGCTGGGATCAGGGGTTTGATCACTCCAATCCGGATTAGAAGTAGGAATATGGTCTATCACTCGAAGAACCCCTTCAACAACGTCGTCGATATAAGTAAAATCACGCAGCATATCGCCATTATTGAAAACCTTTATAGCTCGACCGTGCAACATGGCATCTGCAAAAAGGAAAGGTGACATATCCGGACGACCCCAAGGACCATAAACAGTAAAAAAGCGCAAGCCAGTAGAAGGAATACTATATAAATGACTATAAGTATGTGCCATCAATTCATTGGATTTCTTCGTTGCTGCATAAAGGCTGACCGGATGGGCTATACTATCTCTCTCTGAAAAAGGTACCTTCCCATTCAAACCATAAACACTACTGGAACTGGCATAAATCAAATGCTTCACTTTATAATGGCGACAACCTTCCAATATATTTAGAAAACCATCTACATTACTTTCCACATAAGCATAGGGATTTTCTATAGAGTACCTCACACCTGCTTGTGCAGCAAGATTCACAACCTTGTCAAAATACTCATTAGCAAAAAGCATATGCATCGCCTGTCTGTCCTCCAGATTCATACGAACAAAGCGAAATTGTTCATACACATTGCTCCGAACAAATTTATACCAATCTACTACATTCTTATCAATTCCTAAAGTTTCCAGACGACCATACTTCAAACTGACATCATAGTAGCTATTTATATTATCTAAACCTACTACCTCATCTCCACGGGAGAGCAAACGTCTACAAACATAGGATCCGATGAATCCAGCAGCCCCAGTAACAAGAATTTTCATATAAACTATGGATAACAAATATTAAGAAAAAACGTAGCAAATAATTAGTTACAAATCGAACTATTTTACAATACCTACAAGTCAAACGACTTCTATTCTCTGAGATAAAACATTCACAATACTATTAAAAAGCCCAACCCTGCAATTCAATCAAATAAATCAACAACACCTTTAAACACTTACTCTAAACTATACAATAAGCATTCTCCCTGAAATAGATTTTTATTCAATTATACTATTAAAAAATACAAATAAAAGTCATATAACAAGCCATTTCTCTTTTCGTTAATATTATAAGCTATTTTTATTATTTCACTTCTTCCCACGGATACTGACTATCCTCAAACCCCTTCAGTTCCTCCACAATCTCCACCTGTTCCAAAGTCAGTTCCTCCTTATTCCAAGTATTAATAATTTCATGAGCCTCCTTTGCTAAACTCTCATCATAAAACTCACTATAACAATACGTCAATAGCTGAACCTTTAACAATGAAGGAGAAAGTTGGGGAAGTACTTCCCAGCTACGATCCAGCACACTCTGAATACATTCCTGCTTACTACCATTATCATAGATAGTAGCAGCAAAAGCCACTAACAAGCCAAGACAGAGCTCAGCCTCTTCCTCAACCGTAGTTCCACGAGTATTATAAAGTTCAATAGCTCGTTCGTAGACATCACGATTCAAACGTGTAAATTGGTCCGCATAAATTGGACTTCCATCAAGCCCATAAGTGAGGAGATGATGGGCTAAGGAAAATAATGATGAAGATTTAGAATCCATATAATAAATTGTTTTCGTTTAAAAAGAAAAGACCTTTCAACAAACTTAAGATGATAATACTATTATCAATCAATAACTACCGGCTCAACAAGCGAAGGTGGTATAAAAGTAGTAGCAATAGCCATGACACCTTCAATATTAACGACCACGCGGCGATCATGCCTGATGCGAACAAACTCGCCGATAACGCCTTTAAAGACACCATCTGTGATACGAACTTTCTGACCTTTCACCAGGTTCAATTCAGCTGACTCAATATAAAGAACTGCTTCGTCGTAACTACCCGCCACGAGAATAAAGTTACGCATCTGCGCATCAGGAATAACGACCGGACGACAATATTCACGATTCATAATGAAACGTATAGGCATTTTTCCCTCGAGTTCATCCTTCAAAGCATCTATATGCTTACGAGTAGAATGAATAAAGACAAGATTATGTATGGCAGGAACCAACTTACGTACACGCTTACCACCTTTCATTACTATTCCGTAACGCATAGGGATAAAACTCTCTATGTTTTCCTCGTCCAAAATAGCTTTCAAAGCCAATTCACGACTATAGGAAACGCGAACTGCAAACCAGTGGAGTAATTGAGAGTTAGGAGTAGAAAGTTGAGAGTCAGTACTTTCGTTCATGAAATTTTCGCGAAGTTACTTCGCGTCAGGATATTTTTTAGGGACACCGGAGTAGCGAAATACCTACCGGTCAAGTTATGTAATGCGATTATTTTAAGTAGCCTAACTTGCATTCATTTTATTCCAGCGCTTCCTACCGTCGCGGAAAAAGAAGCAATGAAACAGTTATGTGGAACTTTTTATAGATAAAAAGCTATAAACGAATAGATTAGAGAGAAAAATCGTTTTTTAATCGTTCGTTTAAT
>ULPM01004057.1_pt1 | contig 15805 bp, 9 predicted proteins | sample 1953501 | NCBI WGS metagenome assembly ULPM01 (sample SAMEA4835629, study PRJEB28245) | human gut metagenome | biome: gut microbiome; material: fecal sample | place: Denmark | collected 2008
GAGTTAGAGTAAATACAACAATGTAATCAATCAATAAAATCCTCATATTTCAATTCTTTTACAGCACCAGTATCGTCACTGCAATCTTTTTCATTATATTGATCCACATATGTCCTAATTTCTTTTTTGCAAGTTTCTATGTATTTTTTTGAATCTGCAATTTCTTTCTGAAGGCGTGCAAATTCCCTTGGGTTTCGATACCCATATTCGTGTATGTCAAATTCGCAATTTTCAATATGCGCTTCTTCCATACACATATTTATCATCCTCAGAATGATCTTAGCCATCGTTGAAGCACAATCGTTAGAACAGTAATTTCTATCATCGTAAATCCAAAATTTATCGACGTAGAAATTCCACCATTCAATACTTAATGAAACATGATGGTATTCATGCTCTCGCACTGTAGAATAGATTGAATCATTGTGAGTAATAGCATCAGGGCTTGAAACAAAGTCCGTATTATAGTATAAGTTAAAACTAAGTTCTGCCTGATAACTGAGATGATAATAGGTTTTGGAACCAACTTCCTTCTCGCTGATTTGCGCCCCATGGTTATTAGCTGAAGGGACAGTCAAACCTGATGCACCAGCAGGCATACTGTTTCTTCCATTGGCAAGAATTTGCCCCGTTCTTGCAGGAGCAAGATCCAAGGCTCTGGGAGAACCTTCGTATTTTGAGACTACTGCTCCTAAATAATCATACAGCGTTACTGCTGCATTCGCCGCATGTATATAGAGATTTAAACCACCACTACTTCCTATTGGATCTCTACCGGTCCATCTACCATCCATAGGATTGAAATAACGGTAATTATAATAGACCAATCCTAAATCGTCATCGGCATACTCGCTTGAGAAGCGGAATGGATTCTGTTCGGCAGCATTGCCCTCCATTTTGATTATGTTACCATAAGGGCCGTATTCGTACAAGGCCCTTCTTCCTGCCTGGATGCCAAACAATGCCGTCGTGTTTTTCAACAAGTCATGCGTGTAGTACAGGTCTTCCTCGTAAGTTCCCGCTTCATCAAACAGGCTCATGGCAAGAATGCGTGTCGCTGAAGATTCCATCGGGTCCCACAGGTAGGTCTTGCGCAGGATAGGTGTTGCCTCCTCCGTTGTATCGGTGGCATCCAGTTCCGCGATTTGCAGGTAATTCCAGTACAGGAAACGTTTGCGGGCAACAAGGGCTTCCCCTTCGTACACGGATTTCTCCACACGCCTTCCCCTGTAGTCATAACGGCATTCCACACGCTTGTCACCTTGCGTGAAGCTTACCGCCTGATTCAAGGCATTGTAGGCAACGGTCCATTCTCCCGTGGCTGTCCTGATTTTCGTCTGGTTCCCGGCAGCGTCATGTTCCGGAACGAACACAGCCTGCTCTCCTTCCCCAATGGAAGTATACTGGTTGAGTTCATTGGTTTCATACGCAGTGGGAACAGCCGTGCCTTCCCAGGACATTTCCCGGTTGCCGATATTGTCATAGGCGTAGCTGTAGGTTCCTCCACGGCTCATGGCGTCGGCAGTCAGCTCTCCACGGTCATTATACGTGTAGGCATGTGTCAAATCGGGACTGGGTGTGTTGAAATAATCCTTTTTCGTCACGGGGCGTCCCAGGGAGTCATAGGTGTAATCAACCTTGGCCGGATAGTTCTGACCTCCCGGACGCAGATAATCCACTTTAATGACCAGATTCCGCTTTTCTTCCCGTGTGTACCATCTCTTCAGCGTATTGGGATAGTTCAGCGTCTCCAGCAGACCGTTATTGGCATTGTAGCCATAGGTAAACGGAGTTGCGGCTTCATTGAGAGCAACGGTGGAAAGCCTTCCGGCAACATCGTAACCCAGTGCCGTCTGCTGAACAGTGGCATTGCCGTAGTCCAGGCTGTAACCGCCGTCCCTGCCCAGGCTGTCCTTTCGGTACGTCAGGATGCCCGGCGCCAATCCCGCCGTTGTTTCCGCCTCCAGTTCATTGTACTGGTTGTAGGAGAATTCCCGGGTTCCGGCATCGTCTGTCACACGGGTCATCTGCGCCAGATGGTTGTAGGCATAGGCAATGCCAGGAGTTCCGTCACTGAACGTAACGGACGTGTTCACTCCCTTGGGCAAATCATATCCATAGGTCGTCCTCACTCCACGGGCATCCGTGGTGTTGGCAATCATGTTCAGGATATTGTAAGCCGTATCTTCATGGGTTCCATCCGGATAGGTTTTGCGCATCAGCAAGCCGCCAGCCTTGTGGTAGGTCCAGGTGGTCGTGTCCCCGTCCGGCCGCTCCCTGGGATCGGTCGTGATGGTTTCACCACTTGTCCGGAACGTGCGCAGGCTGGTGAGATGGTCGGCATTGTCATAAGAGAAGACGGCCGGCTGAAGGGCCGTTCCCCATTCTGCAATCTTTCTCCCCCTCATGTCATAGGCGTAACAGGAGGTATGCCCCAAAGCGTCCGTGATGACCGTAGGAGAGTCGATGGGTTCCCCATAAGCATAAGTGGTGGCATTGCCCGCAGCATCCGTTACGCTGACTGTCCGCCCGGCGATGTCCTGGACAGTCGTTGTCACATTGCCACGAGCATCCGTGGAGGCGAGAACAATGCCTGTTTCCGTGTAGCTGCGGGCAATACTTGTCGTTACTCCGGCATAATCAGTACGGGACACAGCCATGCCATCCACGATCAGGGAGCTTGCCGCAGTTTCACACCCCGGGATTTTGTTCTTGCTGATTCGCTTGGCATCTCCGGCATACTCCGTCCAGGCAACAGTTTCCTGCCCTCTCGGGTCAATAGAAACCATCCTGTCTTTCAATGTCGGGGATAGGGAGGAAATCAATACCTTTTCCGTGAGGGAATAGGTTGTTCCCTGGCTGTTGTTCATAGTTATGGTCGTTCTCCTGTAGATACCCTCATCCCCCTGTTCAGCCGCATAGGAATAAGTCGTGATGCGGGAATTGGTGGCATCGGGATGATCGTCCAGCTTCCATGTTTTCTTCGTTACATTACCGAAGGCGTCGTATTCCTTCAAGGTTGGAGCCATGGCGGTAGCAGGCGTTCCCGCATCCACCTCCGTCTTGACAAGATGCCCCCGTTCATCATACGTGAACCGGCTGTAATAGAAACTGCCCAGAGCATTGGCCGTGGCCGTGCGGATGACTTCCCCATAACCGTTGGTGATTTCCCGGAACGTTGCTACCGGGTCTCCTTCAGCCTGCGCTTCCAGCGTGACTTTCCGAATGCCATCCTCAATGATGTCAATCCTGTGAGACAGTTCTTTCTGTCCCGTCCCTCCCTGGTAGAGAAGAGTACCGTCAGGGGCAGTCGTCCGAATCAGGGTTGCTCCATGGGGAAGCGTCGCCGTCGTCGTTAATCCGTCGTCGCTATAGGCATAGGTCGTAACCCTTCCCAGTTCATCCGTCTCGGAGCTGACGCGCCCCAGCACGTCATAAGCCGTCCGGCGCACAGTGCTCATGGCTCCAATGTCCTTTCTCTCCTCAACTACACGCCCCAGGGCATCCCTCGTATAGGAGATGATGGTTTCAGGGGTAGTCTCCGTCGCAGAGCGGATCATTTCCACCAACCGCCTTGCGCTGTCATAGCCATAGCTGGTCAGGATGCCGTCTTCGTCTTTTTCCCATAGGGGACGCCCGTCGCACATCAGTTCCCGTTCCGTTATTCGTCCGTTGCCGCGCGTCTTCCTGATCCAGCGGTTCTGAAGGTCGAACTCGTAGCCGGCGCTGTCCAGCAGCGACCAGGTTCCATCCGTCAGCAGGATGTATTCCTCCGTCCTGACCGTGTTGCCTTCCGCCGAGATGAAGGACACCATTCGGCGGCTCTGCCCCGGTACGGGCGCTCCGTCGATTTGCGTTTCCTCCGTCACGGTATAGGCCGCTCCATGCCAGATTGTAAGTTCGTAAGAATAAACCCTCTGTACGCCGTCAATACCCTGGCGCATCTTGAGGCGTCCCCTGGCATACGGATTGGGCGCGGAGGCCAGCCATGTTTCCGTCACTTCCAGCCGCGTTCCTTCAGCCCCAAGCGCGGTCGTCCTTTCTTCCACGCGCCTGACGTCGTTTTCTTCCGTATAGGTATAAAGCGTCTGGTTCAACTGCACGTCCGCCTTGTTCTTTTGCCGAAGTATGGTGGTCACTTCTGCGGGATCGTGATCGTTGAACTTCGCTTCGCAGTAGGTCGTCTTCACTCTCTTTTCCGCAAAGCCTTTATACGGAGTGGAAACGAGAGTCTGACGACCCAGACGATCCTGTTCGTACTTGACTTCGGAACCGTCCGGACGCGTTTCTTTCGTCAGAACCCCGTTGGCGGAATATTCATAAGAAGTCGTGCGGGCCATGTCGGAACCGTAACCTTCCGTTCTGCTCATCAGCAGATTGCCCTGCGGGGTGGATTTGTAGTTCTCCATCAGGCTGGAAACCGCCATTCCTTCTTCCCCCATCCGCACTTCTGTCAGCAGGTTCCATTCCTCTTCGGAGACCTCCGTGCGCGTCCTGACCGTATGAATAGCGGAGTCTCCCGTGCCCTTGCCCAGACACCATACCTCTCCATTCTTCCACCAGGTTGTGACAAAATCATTCCTTCCGGGCGTTCTTTCCGTCACGCTCGCCTTGTCCCCTTCCTCATTGCGGGCAAAAACAAAGCGCTTGAACGGCTCTCCCGTCACGGCATAAAGCCCTGTCGTCTCATCCTTGGCTCCTACCTGGGAAGGAAGGTACAGGGCCAGCGTATAGCCCGCTTCCGTCACGTCCTGCACGCTGGCAAGGCCGTCTGAAATATTGCTCACCTGCCGCAGGGAACCATCTTCCGCATACACCACATCCATGAAGGCATGAAAATCCGCTTCCGTGAGCTGCTGGCCGCTGGATGCCGTAAAACGCACGGGATCTCCCGTTTCCACGGAATAGACCATCTTGCAGCCATTGGCTTCCGCCACTTCAATGTAAACCGGATTGGAAACGACTGGTGTAAAATCTTCTCCCAGCATCCGGGCGCGGTTGGTCAGGCGCGTGTTGTAGCCGATGTTGCCCACACTTCCGTTGTCCTCTTCCCCCTGGGTGATGAAGTAATAGGCCAGCAGGGAACCTTTCCGAACGGCTACCATGCAGTTGTTGCTCAAGCCTTCCGTGGGTTTGAGCAATTTGCTGTGCAGCACATGGCGGAACAACAGGGCGGAGGGGGACCAGAGGCGTTCTGTAAATTCCTCCTCCACGATTTCAATCTGGCCTCCGGGTACGCCGGGCAATCCCCGGAACAGGCCGAAGTTGCACTGCCAATACATGCTTTCCTGGGAGGCATCCGCCGCCACGTTCGTTCCTGCGGAGGAGCCGGACACCGTAGAACGGGCCAGCCGGGAGGACATGCGGGCGGAGGATGGGGAGGAACTGGGGGTGGTTCCCCCGCTGGGGGTGTCCGGGTCCTCACAAACTTCCTTGCCGTCACATCCCTTCTTGCATACCACCGGCTTGTTTTCTGCGGGTACGATGTCGTAGAGCTCCACCTGGACTCCGTTGAGGTAGGAGTCGAAACGCGAGACGTTGCCGGATTCCGGCTTGTAGTCGATGTTGGTGTGGGAAAGGAAGGCCTGGTGCCATCCCGCTTCCAGTTCCACGGTGACAGGATCGGATTCCCGGTATTGTCCCGAATCGGCAATGCTGGCTGTCTGGCCTCCCAGCGTAAAATAACCATAATCGTCCGCGCCGATTTTGATTTCATAAGAGCCTGCGGTTTCAATTTTGATGTAGCCGTCCCAAAGGGTCGTCTTTTCGGGAGCGGGAGCTTCCACATTCAAATGGGGCTGGTCGCCTTTCAGTTGGCCTTCCCATTTGTCCAGGGGAAATTCCGCTTCAAGTAAAGTAACAGGAGTATTCATGATTTTAATTTAATTTGTTGATGTTGATATGAAGGTGCAACCGCCCTGGAAAATGCCCGGAAGGCTGGCGGCTGCCAGGGACCTTTCCGGGAGAAATATACAGAAAAAAAAGTGCAGTGGGTTATCTCCCTCGGCCATTCATGAGGTGTGATAGCACAACGTCGGATTTTTTGTAAAATAATGGATTTTTTGTATTGTCTGAATAATTGATGATCTTTACTTTACAGGCAAACATCCGGACACGTTATGCTACCGCACATTTATACCTATGCCTCTTTGCAGGGCATCAGGAAGACGGTCTTGTTGTCCAGGCGCGTGGCACCCAGGGCAGCTTTCACGGTGATCTGTTCGCGCACGTCCACGTATTCGGAACGGGCCTCCACGCGGAACTGCGCGTCCCTCCGAGTCTTCCAGCTCCAGCAGCGTTCCACCGACCAAGGAAAGCAATCCCTGCCAATCCTGTTCTGATCCCTGCGATGATATTTGCACCACTGGCAACGCCGCATTCGCTAAAGTTGTCCAGCCGGACGGTTCTTCCCAGACGTTGAATCTCTCCACCGGCAGCGTCCATTCCATGACCACCAAAACCGGGGCCATTATTTCGAAACAGTCCTACGATTCCCAGGTCCAGATTTCCAAAAACAGCCAGGGGAACATCAACAGCATCACCAGTTCCAGGGACGGCATGCTGAGTTTCAGCCGTTCCTCCAACAACCTCACCATCTCCCAATACGGAGTCTCCCAGGCTTCCAGGAATGTTCGCGGAGAAGCCGTCCCGCAGGGAGCTCCCGTCAAGGTTTATTCCTACGAGTGGAACCCCGTCAAAAGGGCGATGATCATTACAAGCCGAAGCCCCCCTCCGGAATTCCGCCAGAAGGGAAAAATTAGACCATACCCATCCATTTTCCATTCTTACCCGTCTTTCTACACGGAGCCGTCCCCCGGGAAACAGAAAACTGGGTTGAGACAATGGAATCCCCTTAAGTGGCATTAGCAGCGTTCATTTTCATTCCTGGCAGATAATACCCCGCAGCCGGAGAGCCATTCCGGGCGTTCTGCCCGTATGCTCCTGCTTTGCCGCTCAAAAAAGCGCCAGCATGAAAGCGGACGGCCTTTCCCATTCCATCCGGAAAGCGGTAACCGCTGTTAAGACAGACTCCGGCCCCCCTATCTGCACCATCTCTTCAACGAAAGAGCTCTTTTTCTGGTCGTTCAGATAAGGTCGGTGTCGGCACTTCTATACGCCGTCCCAATTCTCAACCCGGAATAAACCAATGAATAATACGACTCAATCAGGGACCTCTCCAACAGGCCCCGCTACAACCAATAACGCTCCGGCGGTAAAATCCGTCCTTCGCATGGGGGTATTTACGCTCGCCATGATTAACGTTTCCGCCATTGTCAGCTTGCGCGGCATGCCGGCGGAAAGCACGTACGGACTCAGTTCCGTTTTTTACTATATTTTTGCAGCGGTCTTTTTCCTGGTGCCCGTCTCCCTGGTAGCCGCGGAACTCACCACCGGATGGCCGCAGAAAGGCGGCGTTTACCGTTGGGTAGGCGAAGCCTTCGGCAAAAAATGGGGGTTCCTGGCTATCTGGCTGCAATGGATTGAAAGCACCATCTGGTTTCCAACCGTGCTAACCTTCGCCGCCGTCTCCCTGGCTTTCATGGGACCCGGACAGCGATGGGATGAAGCTCTTGCCGCCAACAAGTGGTATGTGCTCATCGTGGTGCTGTGCGTGTACTGGGCGGCTACCCTGCTCAACCTGCGCGGCATGAAAACTTCCGCAGGCGTCACCAAATGGGGCACCATCATCGGAACCATCATTCCGGGCGCCATCCTGATTCTGCTGGGCCTGAGCTATTGGGCCGGAGGCAACCCGATTCTGCTGGACATGAGCTGGGACAAGCTGATACCGGATATGAGCAATTTCAACAACCTCGTTCTGGCCGCCAGCATCTTCTTGTTCTATGCAGGGATGGAAATGTCCGCCGTGCATGTGAAGGACGTGAATGATCCCGGCCGCAACTATCCGCTGGCCATTCTGATTTCCGCCATCATTACGGTACTCATTTTCGTTCTGGGCACGCTGGCCATCGGCTTCATCATTCCGAACTCCCAGATCAACCTGGTGCAGAGCCTGCTGATTTCTTATGACAGTTACTTCAGCTTCTTCGGCCTCGGCTGGATGAACTGGATTCTGGCGCTTGCGCTGGCCGTAGGCGTTCTGGCCCAGGTAACAGCGTGGGTGGGAGGTCCTTCCAAAGGCTTGTACCAGGTAGGCTTGGCTGGCAACCTGCCGCCCGTCATGCAGAAGCGGAACAAGAACAACGTCCAGATGGGTATCCTGCTCATTCAGGGCTGCATCGTCACCCTGCTTTCCATCATGTTCGTGATCATGCCTTCCGTGCAGTCCGCCTACCAGATTATTTCCCAGCTTACCATCATCCTGTACCTCATCATGTACATGCTGATGTTCGCCTCCGGCATTTATCTGCGCTACCGGGAACCGAATACGCCCCGCACTTTCCGCATTCCCGGAGGCAAGACCCTCGGCATGTGGATTGTAGGCGGCCTCGGCTTCCTGGCCAGCCTGGCGGCCTTCCTGGTGAGCTTCATTCCGCCGAACCAAATTACCGTCGGCAGCAATACGATGTACATTATGCTTCTGGTGATAGGCACCTTCATCTTCGCCGGCATTCCTTTCATCATCCATGCCATGGCCAAGCCCTCCTGGAAGCGGCCTGTGGATCCTGAAGACGCCTTCGAACCCTTCGGATGGGAAAAAACTAATGGAACCCATTCTACAGTAACCCCAATCCATACCATATCCCATGAGTAACGTCCCTTCCAATGAACAAATCCAGACGGCTGTGGACAACGCGTACGCCTACGCCAAAACGGTCCAGGGAGGCAAAAACGCCTCCTACATCCCCGCTCTGGCGCAAGTCCCCTCAGACTTGCTGGCGATTGCCGTAGTCACTGTCAACGGAGATATCCTGACCGCAGGCTCCGCGGACACGCCCTTTGCCATTGAATCCATCTCCAAGGCCTTCAACCTGGCCTACGTCATGGATCTGATCGGAATGAAGGAGCTGCGCACGAAGATCGGGGCAGACCCCACCGGGGAGCCCTTCAACTCCGTGATGGCGATTGAGCTGCACGGCGGCAAGCCCCTCAACCCCCTGGTCAACGCAGGGGCCATGGCGACAGTCAGCCTGGTCAACGGTTCGGACTCCGATGAAATATGGGCGAACATGATCCATAATTTCAACAACTTCGCCAATACGGCCCTGACCGTGAACCAGGAGATTTACAAGTCGGAAAGCGCCACCAACCAGCACAACCGCGGCATCGCGTGGCTGTTGGACAGCTACGGCTATTTTTACAATACGCCGCCCATGATCGTGGACCTGTACACCCGCATGTGCTCTCTGAACATCACCACCTCCCAGCTGGCGCTGATGGGCGCCTGCTATGCCAACGGGGGCGTCAACCCCGTCAGCAAAAAGCGGGTGGTGAAGGATGAGAACGTTTCTCCCATCCTCGCGGAAATGTGCATGTCCGGCCTCTATGATTCCACAGGGGACTGGATGTACAAGGCAGGCGTTCCGGCCAAGTCCGGCGTGGGTGGCGGCCTAGTGGCCGTGGTCCCCGGCAAGATGGCCATGGCGGCCTTCTCCCCGCCCCTGGACCCCGCCGGAAACACCGTGAAGGGCCAGGCAGCTCTTCAATCCATTATCAAGGAATTGAATCTGAACCTTTTCCGGAGCTAATCCGGGATGAGAAGGTAAACCCGCGGAGCCAAGATCCGAAAGGATACCCGCGGGTTTACTGTATCCCGGCCACACGAAATAACGCCCCGCCTTCCGCGCTTGCCGGAAATTGACTGTCCAGCCGCGGGCGTTAAGTCCTGTTTGAAAAATTGCACCACTGCATGGGTACGCCGTCTTCCATGGCATGGAAGCCATGCTTTTCATAAAAGGCGGCGTTCCTGCTCTCCTCCGGCATGATTTCAATGTACAGGTAGTCCTTGTACTTCTCCTTGACCATTTCCATCATTTTTCCCGCAATTCCCCTGCCGTGATAGTCGGGATGCACCAGGACATAGTGCATGTAGGCTACCAGCTCGCCGTCGTCCAGCAACCGCACCAGCCCGACCAGCCGGTCGCCATCCCACGCGGTAAATACCGTGGACGAATTCATCAGGGCCTTGTACAACCGGGCCAGATACTGGCCGGAAATCCATCCAACGGACAGGAACAGCTCCTGCACTTTTTCCCTGGTAAACTTCTTTTCTTCCGTAAAAACAATCATTTTCCCTCTTGGTTCAAGCTGATGGCCGGAACGCGGCATGACGTCCGCATGCCAGGCCATGGGCCTTATGATAAAGGCCGCAGACCCCGGAGACAAGCAACGATCATCCATTCCTTCATTCTTCATTAAACAGCATGAGGAGAGCCGGAGGCGCCTGAGGCATTCCTCCACATGGATCACATGGAAGCTGGCTTCCGGACCAGCCCGTGCCGTTCTCCATGGCAGATGAAGCCAGTGCGCCCTTATAAATGGCTTTCCGCCGCCGGAACCGCAGAAGTTGTTTTTCCGTGCCCTTCCCGTGTTTTAAGGACTTGCCACCACAGCATTTTTCCTTAGAGTCTTTCCGGTATGCTTGAAGCCCTGCAAAACGCCTTCTTCCAGACCGGGGACGCGCTCACAACCTGGCTGTCCGCCTTCAGCAGTTTCCTGTGGGGATGGCCTCTGCTCATCATGCTGCTGGGCACTCACCTGTACCTCACCGTCATTCTGCGCTTTCCGCAGCGCTACCTGCTCAAGGCCCTGAAACTGTACTTTGTGAAGGACCATACGGACAAGGGGGACATTTCCCCGTTCAGTTCCCTGATGGTGGCCCTGGCCGCCAACATCGGCGCGGGCAACATCATCGGCGTGGGGGTGGCGATTGCCGCCGGAGGGCCGGGGGCCATTTTCTGGTGCTGGCTGACGGGCGTTCTTGGCATGGCTACACGGTATTCCGAGGGGCTGCTCGCCATCAAGTACCGGGTGGAAAACAAGGACGGCAACATGAGCGGCGGCCCCATGTTTGTGCTGGAACGCGGCATGAAATGCAAATGGCTTGGCGTAGCCTTTGCCGTGTTCACGGCCATTGCCGCCTTCGGCATCGGCAACCTGACGCAGGGGAATGCCGCGGCGGAACAGCTCCACCACGCCTTTGCCATTCCCTCCTGGGGAACGGCTGCGGTGCTGACCATCCTGACGGCCCTGGTGATGCTGGGAGGCATCCGGAGCATTGCCAAGGTATGTGCTTTCTTCGTCCCGTTCATGGCGGTAATTTACATTATAGGCTGTGTCTACATCCTGGCCGTGCAGTCCCACTACATTCTTCCGGCCATCCGGTACATTCTGGACTGCGCCTTTACCGGGGAAGCCGCCGCCGGGGGCGTGGTGGGCGCCGCCGTCATGACAGCCATGCGGACCGGCGTGGCCCGCGGCCTTTTTTCCAATGAAGCCGGGCTGGGCTCCGCCGCCATCGCCTCCGCCGCCGCACAGAACCGCAACCCCGTACGGCAGGCGCTCATCTCTTCCAGCGGACCGTTCTGGGATACCGTGGTCATCTGCGCACTCACGGGCATTGTGCTGACTACCAGCATCCTCGCCCACCCGGATATTTCGTCCAGTGACGGCCCCCGGCTCACTACGCTGGCATTCAGTAAAATTCCTTATGTGGGCTCCCCCCTCCTGACGGTCAGTTTGGTCACTTTTGTAGTCTCCACCATCCTGGGCTGGTCCTACTTTGGGGAAAAAGCCCTGGAGTACCTGGGGGGCATCCGGCTGATCACGCCTTACCGCGTCATCTGGGTGGCGGCGGTCTTTACCGGCTGCGTTTCCAAGATAGACCTGGTATGGGTGTTTGCGGACTGCGCCAACGGCCTGATGGCCCTTCCCAATCTTATTTCACTGCTGGCCCTTTCCGGAGTGCTTGTCCAGCAAACGCGGTACTACCTCTGGCAGCACAGGCTGGACGATTATGACGATTCCCACATTCCGGAAGGCAAATAACGATTTTTTTAAATTCAGATTCAAATAATTCTTGCCTTTCAGCCTCCGGTAGTATTTACTTCGCCGCGCAGTCCCTGCAAACCTAAAAGTCGCGTTCGTCTAGCGGTCTAGGACTCCCGCCTTTCACGCGGGCAACACGGGTTCGAGTCCCGTACGCGATGCCACTCCTAAGAGGAAGTGGAAAGAAAAAAGCCTGATTTTATCAGGCTTTTTCTATTTTGAAGGGAACCTGTCGGAAGTGGTCAGAAAAAAGATAACTGTACAGTGTGCTGTACACGGTTTAAAAACTGTACAGTGACTTATGGCAGGCATCATCAAGCGAGGAAATAAATGGATAGCCGTCGTCCGTTCCATGGACGGCAAAGAACTCCGCAAGACCACTGGCATTGACGTGGCCCCCAAGGCACTGCTGCCTGGAACCAACAAAAGGGCAGCCATGGCGCAGAACGAAGCCCGCGCCCGGCTGGTGGCCGAAGAGATGGAGAAAGAAGTCCGCTACGGCGTATTTGACCTGGAGAAAGTAAAGGCCATTGCCGGCGAGAGTGCGGCTGCGTTGAAAGCCGGCCGCAATGGAATGTCCGCGGGAAAGTTCCTGCTGGACTGGCTGGAAGGCCGCAGAAACAAGCGTGGAGCCATTGAGCGGGACGGTGTAGCTGTGCGCCGCTTCCTCGATTTCCTGGGAGACGGGCGCAACATGGTACTCACCGCTGTGAACAAGGGAATGGCGAAGGATTTTGTGGAACGTGAACTTGAACGGGTTTCCGCCGGGACGGTGATTCGGTATGTGTCCACCCTTTCAGGGGCATTCAACGTGGCGGTTGACCGGGAGCTCATTCCCCGCAACCCGTTCCGCGGAGTGATGCCGTCGAAAGCCGACCATCAGGCGGAAAAGCAGTTGAGGGGAGCCTTCACGCTGGACGAAGTGAAACGTCTGCTGGCAGTGATGCCGGGGGAATGGCCGGACATGGTGCGCGTGTGCCTCTACACGGGAGGCCAACGCCTGGGAGATATTGCCTCCTTGAAATGGGACCAAATCGACCTGGAGCACTCTTTCCTGTTCATGACCACGCAGAAAAGCCGACGCCGCATGAACAAACCTATCATCGATCCGCTGCGGGAAGTGCTGGAAAGAAGGCTTGCCTGCCGGGTCAATGAGTTCGTCTTCCCCCTGGCGGCCATGAAGCACGCCCAGGCCGGGGGACGTTCAGACAAGCTTTCCACGGAGTTCACTTCCCTGCTCCGCCGTCATGGCATCGTGGAAGACGAGCCTACAGAGGTGAAGGGGGACCGCCACAAGCTTGCCTCCAAGAGCTTCCATAGCTTGCGGGCAACGGCGGTAACCGTCCTGCGCCTGGCCGGAGTGTCGCCGGATTTATGCCGGTTCATCGTGGGGCACGACTCCGAAGAGATTGAGCGGGTGTATTTCCGTCCGGACGCCGCGGATGTGCATGATGCCATGTCCAGGATTGCCGACGGATTGAAGTAGTTTGCTTGCTCAAGTTACGGGCATTGTTATTCAAGTTGCGGTTGTATAATGCCTGTCTCGTTTCGTGCGATGACAGGGGCATGGAGTTTAATCTTTCTATCGCAGACATGCTCCGCACGAAGTATTCGAGTATTTTCGGGCGCGAGATCCAGCAGGTGACATCTATCCTTGAACCTTATTGTTCCGTTCTTCCCGGCAGAGGGAAGGATATGGAGATTCCCTATGTGGGCAAGACGGAGTTCAAGGAGATTGGCAATCGGTTTGTGGAGGCCAGTCCTCACGAGCTTTCCATGGGCAAGCGCGTGATCAAGCCGCAACGCTACGCCGATTCCCTTCACAAGGATGATATTGACAACATTCTTTTGAATGATCTCGAACTTAGTATCAGCGACTTTATCGCGGAGATGAAAAAGGCTGGCAAGAGGCTGCTTGACCAGGTTTTGCTTGGCGTTGTGCCGGATACGGATAATCCGGGCAAGTTCCGCATCCGCAAGACTACGGACAGCGTTTGCGGTGGGATGCTCGCCCCCAACTACACGGGCAATTCGGGGGCTACGCTGACCACCCTCGATCCGAATTTGGTTGTTCCGGCCGATTTCAAGATGGATGGGAGCAAGAACCCCGCCGGGTTTCTTCTGGACCAAATTGTGGAGGCCAAGCGCATGCTGGAAGAGAATTACGCCTGGGACGAGGCTTCCGGCGATACTCTCTGCCTTGCCATTTCGTCCACGATGAAGGCGCAGATGATCATGTGGGAGGAACAGAAGAACAAGAATTACGGGTTTTCTGTGTTGGAGCACGGTAAAGTGAATCCGATGCTGAATGTTCAATTCCTTGTCACCAACATGCTTCCGTATGATGACCAGGGTAATCGAATTTGTCCGATGTGGGTCAAGAGCCGCCTTGCCCTTTCTCCCTGGGATCAAATGAAGTTTTCCATTGTGCGCCCGGATAAGTATCAGAACCTTTCTGTTGTTCGAGCGGACGCCGCTTGCATGTACGGGGCCTCCCGAAAAGATGAAAAGTCTTTCGTGCAGGTTCTTTGCAAAGAGCGGCCCGCGGAAGCCTAACCATCTTTCAAGGGTATTCATTGTAGTTCGGTCCGCTCCCTGTTTCGGCAGGGGGCGGATTTTTTTGCTTGTTCAAGTTACGGTTGTATTCATGCCGCAAAAATGTGTGCTAAGACGGAGGCATGTTAGATTTTTTGGGTGTCACGGAACATTTCTCCTGCATCGAGAATACGCCGTTTTCCTTCCCTGCCCTGTTTCGGGATATGGAGGGGGACGCCGTCTCCCTGGATGGAGTGATTTTTTCTGGAAGCATTGTGTCTGCCAATAATGAGGTGGTAGAGATTTCCATGGAGAAAGGGGAGGCATCCAACGAAGTGATTTTGTCGTTTCCCGCCCTTCCGGAAGGCAGGTGGTCTTACAATGTACTGGTGCAGACGGATGACGGTTCCCAAAGGATTTTGTTTTCCGGGTATATTTCGGTACTCGGCATTTCCCGCGCTGAACAGTTGGCGGGAGACGCGCCGATGAAGAACCGGACCTTGCTTGTCGCAATGCCTGGGGAAGCAGCGACGCGCCTCCGCATGGAATGGATGGCAACCACTGCCGCACAGGCTTTCGCCGCCCATGCGCTCCAATCTTTCAAGGCGGCACGCACGGACGCGAAAACAGCGAATCAGGCAGCCACGACGGCAACCGGAGCAGCCACTACCGCCGCGGAACGAGCCAGAGAAGCGGAAGACTATGCCGGCGCCGCTTACGCCTCCAAGGTGGCGGCTGGCAATTCAGCGGCCTCTGCCAGCACGTCCGCTGCTGATGCAGCCCACGATGCCAAGAGTGCCAATGACGCCAAGACGGCCATAGATGGGATTGTTTCAGATTTCACACAGACGGTCAGCAACGGAGAACAGACGATCAGCGCAGCCAGGGAAGAGGCTGTTTCCGCCATACAAGCCAAGCAAGCTGATTCCGTTCTTGCTGTAGGGCGAGCGCAGAAAACCGCCACGGACAAGGTAGCCAGCGCACAAGGCGCTGCTGTCACAGCCGTGGAAACGGCAAAGACGGAAGCCGTGCAGGCAGTGCAGACGGTCCAGGCGGAAGCCATGGAGGCAATCACGCCCTTTGTCGAACAGGCTGAAACCGCCAAAGGGGAAATAGACCAGGCGGAAGGCAGAATCAAGACGGCGGAAACCAATGCGGCAACCTCCGCCAAGAATGCCTCTGACTCCGCCACCGCAGCCCAGCAGGCCCTTGCCGCCATCCCGCAGGTGGACGCGGCGGGCAACATGACGCTGGCCGGCGGTCTGACTGCGACGGGCACCGTTACTGCCAACGGAGGCGTTCGCGTGCCGCTGCCTGCCAC
>ULPM01003563.1_pt1 | contig 15403 bp, 7 predicted proteins | sample 1953501 | NCBI WGS metagenome assembly ULPM01 (sample SAMEA4835629, study PRJEB28245) | human gut metagenome | biome: gut microbiome; material: fecal sample | place: Denmark | collected 2008
CCATATCTTCTTGTATACAAGACGAAGCGCTTAATGCAGAAGCAGATATCGAAACATGTTCTGTTCCGGGAGATGTACTAAACCGGGAACCGATCATTGGTAACGATGAAATCACCTTACCGTTGAAAAAAGGAGCAGATATCACAAAGTTGGCTCCAGAATTCACTCTTACACCTGGAGCAACCATTGAACCGGCCAGTGGAACCGTGCGAGACTTTACGGATACGAAAGACAAACCATTACTCTATACGGTAACATCTGAAGATAAGCAGTGGACAAAGCAATATAAGGTGAGTGCTATATTTTCCGGCATCCCTACCAGTTTTCATTTTGAAGAAGCAATACCCGTAAATGACAAAAATGGGCAACCTATCTTTTACAACTTTCAGGAAACTGATGCTATAGGTAATTTATTGAAGTGGGCAAATGCAAATGAAGGTTTCAATTATACTGGGGTACAAGCTGCTGCCGATGATTATCCCACCAGTCCTTCTCCTAATGGAAAAGTAGGAAATTGTGTAAAACTAACAACTAAAAGTACCGGTGAATTAGGTGCCCGTTTGGGAATGTACATTGCTGCTGGAAATTTATTCACAGGAAGTTTCAAAATCGTAATTCCTGAAGTGGTAAAAGCAACCAAATTTGGAGTCCCCTTTAACCACGTACCTGTATCTCTGAAAGGTTATTATAAGTACAAATCCGGAGATACCTTTACAGTATCAGGAAAACCAGTCAGCGGGAGAAAAGATATGTGCGATATCTACGGTGTATTCTATGAAACAGATGCAAATCTGAATACACTAGACGGTACAAATATCTTCACCGATCCGCACATTATATCTGTTGCACGCATCTCCGATGCAAAAGAAACAGACGATTGGACCTTATTCAATCTTACCTTTGTCAATAAACCAGGTAAAGAAGTTGATTTGGAAAAACTACAAAATGACGGTTACAATCTTGCTATCGTGTTTGCTTCCAGCATCAAAGGCGATTTATTTGAAGGAGCAGTAGGAAGTACTCTATATATTGATGAGGTAGAATTAAGTTATATGCATTAAAGTCAGAACTAATGAAAAAGATTATAGTATTTATTTGCCTGTTGACACTGGTAAACACTGTGAATATCGTTTATGCACAAGAAGAAAGAAATCACGGTATTATCTGGTCTTCACTGCATGGATTGGAATATGAAATAAAGGCCGGTATAAATATTGGTGGAGCTACTCCCCTTCCTCTGCCTCAAGAAATTAGAGCATTAACAGGATACAACCCCAATATCTACCTTTCTATAGAAGGAAATATCACAAAATGGTTCACCAAAAAGAAAAATTGGGGAATGACATTAGGCATACGGATTGAGAATAAAGGCATGGAAGCTGATGCTCGTGTAAAAAATTACAGCATGGAGATCATTGGAGGAGGAGGCGAACGATTGTCAGGTAACTGGACTGGTGATGTCAAAACAAAATTCCGAGCCGCATATTTCTCCATACCTGTACTAGCTACTTACCAACTCAGTAATCGCGTTAGACTAAGTGCAGGTCCGTATGTCTCATTTAAAACCAATGGAGACTTTAACGGATATGTTTCTGAAGGATATTTAAGGAAAGAAGATCCTACAGGTACTAAAGTTGAATTTACTGGAGACAATACAGCTCCTTATGATTTTTCTGATGACTTGCGTTCTTTCCAATGGGGAGTACAAGCCGGTGCAAGCTGGAGGGCTTTTAAACGTCTTACGGTACATGGAGATATCACTTGGGGATTAAATAACATCTTCAATAAAGACTTCCAAACAATTACTTTCAATATGTATCCTATTTATCTGAATGTTGGATTTGGATATTCTTTCTAAGAACATTCAATAACAGAAAAGAATAAGGCGGTTAGTTACTGATGAACTAATTGCCTTATTCTTTTTGAATGTTCTCTATTGCTTTCCCACAAGCTCGATCATACATATTCCTCAAATAGAGCAACTATTAACTTACTACCTTAGCAGTATATTAACTAATAAAAAACTCCTACCATTGGTAGGAGTTTTTTATTTATAGATTTACTATTACTACAAGGACTATTCTACAGCTAAATACTTCACATACAAGCTACTTAAATCAGCTCCCATAAACTGGTCGCCCCATTTACTGGAAGTACATACAATAGCCAGTTTATATTTCTTTGTTGCATCATAAGAACCGTTACCGGTTTCCTTGAAATCAGCAATAACTGTTTGATAATCACTCTTAGCTGTACCATCCGTCAACTCAGCTTTCAGAATAACCTTATCGGAAGTATTGATATTCGTACCATCTAAACTTTCATCATAACTGCTTACTTCAAATAAATAAGCTGCAATAGAACATTGATCTTCGTTCTTGTCCTCAACAAGTACTGCATAATTCTTACCATCCTCCTTTTTTACACTTTGATATACAGGTGACCCCGGAGTATATTTATAAGTAAAACTAAATTTAGTAGGTTTCTTATTATAAGGCAACCCAAACTTAGTACTTTTCAACGTATTCGTAATGTCAATGCTAAAAGCACCATTGAACAAAGTTCCAGCAGTTATTGCAGGTACCAATGAAGGGCTGTTTCCATCTTTCGTCAATGTTTTAAAAGTAGTTATCCGAGCAGATCCATCACTAGCTTTCACTACAGGAGCAGCCGGTTCCTCAGGCATAATAATTCCCATTATTGGCAATAAAGAAGCCGCACCATTTGAAGATGTCAACCCTACCGGATCCTTATCTCCCCATTCCTTCATATCAAAGACCATAGTAGTAGCAAAACGCTCTACTTTAATAATAAAGTCTTTAGTAGTGTTAGGATCTTCTGCTACCATGTGATATTTGATATAATCATCGCTCCCCTTCAATACGGAAAAATCAATCGGCTGCTTACCATCTATCTGATCTTGAGTTAAACGTACGTCATCTTTTCCGGCCACATGTACCAAGATATATTCAACTGAACCTTTATCTGTTACTTTATAGCTAGGAGTTAACAGCAAATCTTTATCTGGAGTATTGTCCCAGATTTTCAGTGTCAGAGTAGTAGTACCAGTCTTCTTCTGTTCAAGAATTGCAGCACTTTCAATTTTCATTTCTTCCATATTTATAGTCTGGCTCTCCACTACAATACCACCCTGAAAATCAACTTTTACTTTCAATCCTAGTGCATCAATATTAAGTTTCAAAGTCATATCTTCACCAATAATTGTACCATTCAGGTCAGCTGTTACTTCACCAATAGGATCTTGCAACTTCAAAGTTCTGGCTTCTGCTCCAAAAGCATACACCTCGCCTCTTTTTACTACAGGAATAGTATCTACTGTAATATCGCCCAGTTCAATACCTTCAAAAGCAAAGTTCTTAATCGCCAACTTCACCATAGCTGTATCCCTCTTCTCCATTTTGTAAGAGTAAGGCTTGCTAATGTAAACGCGCTGTTCCATTGTTACCGGATTGGGAATATTAGACACATTAATATCCATATTACCTTTATATACATTTTTATAGAAAGAAGTCATGTTTACCGTATCGCCTTCTATTTCCGTTAATGTCACATTAGCTGTCAAAACCTTTTCATCAACTGTACCTTCTACTTTTACATTGTACCCGGATACGTTATCTGAAACCTCTCCTTTCAAAGTACTAGCATAGATGCTCTTCGTTATGACAGCAAATTCTGCATTAGGAATCTTGAATTCGTTAACTCCAGGAACTACATTAAATAAAACGATAGTAACTTTATCACTAGCATCCGATTTAGCAAGCTCAATCTTAGCATCCTGTGCTACATTCTCTACACCTTCGACTACTAATTTGAGGTTATCACCTGAATATTCAGCCACCACATCCTCTATCGTAGGGGGAACTTCCGGCTCTTCATCATCTTTACAAGCAGTAAATACACTCATTGAGCAGATTAATACAAACAAATAAAATAAATTCTTCTTCATAATTTTGTTGTTTAGTTAATACAATCCTTCTCTACGAAGGCAACAATATTCTATTTTTATCAAACAAGTTTACGCGGGCACAAAGGAACAACATATAAAGGTTACAGAAAAGGTCTGTTCTACGTTTTAATGTTCCATTTTTAATAATCTTTTTAATCATCATTGATAAATAGATCAAGAATATTAAAATGTATACCTAATAACAACATACAAACAAATAGAGCAAAATGTTCTTCAGGCTTTTTGTTATTTAATAAATAACAGTTCCTCAGCACTGGATACCCCTGCTTTTCTTTTATCACTTTCGGGATGCAAAATAACCACTTTTTGTTACACTAAACAAGGTCAATACATTAATATTTTTGTTCTTTTTTTAATCTTTCCCATAACATCTTCCATTTCATATGATTTTTCATATCTCACAAGACTTCTCCCTCCTACTCACCCTTCCAAAATGTATTTCCCTTCCATACCAATATTCCTAAATTCTCAATTTAGAAGCAGTTTCTGCCAAAAATCGTACAGAAGAGAAACTCATCATTCCATAAAAAATATAATATTTCTCCCTTTTCATAAGAAAAATCCATAACTATTTGTTATCTTTATGCAACCAAAAGCTTTTATTCAAAGGATTTGGCATGAATAAACCTTATACATAAACCATTAAAGCAAAAGATTATGTTCAACTCATTCGGCAACATTCTCCGCCTTACCAGCTTTGGGGAGTCACATGGTAAAGGCATCGGAGGCGTCATAGATGGATTTCCCGCGGGCATCCGCATTGACATGGATTTCGTGCAAGCGGAACTGGATCGTCGCCGTCCCGGACAGTCTCTTATTACTACGGCCCGGAAAGAAGGCGATAAAGTAGAATTCCTTTCAGGTATCTTTGAAGGCAAATCAACAGGATGTCCCATTGGATTCATTGTATGGAATGAAAATCAACATTCCAGTGATTATGACAACATGAAAGAGGTATACCGTCCTTCGCATGCTGACTATACTTATAAGGTGAAATATGGCATCCGTGATTACCGTGGCGGTGGCCGCTCATCAGCACGCGAAACCATTTCCCGCGTAGTGGCAGGTGCCCTTGCCAAACAGGCACTCCGTCAACTGGGGGTGAAAATCACAGCATATACCTCGCAAGTAGGTCCAATCCGTCTGGAAGAAAACTATACTGCTTATGATCTTGATTTAATAGAAACGAATCCAGTACGCTGCCCGGATCCAGTAAAGGCAAAAGAGATGGAGGAACTTATTTTCAAGACCAAAGGAGAAGGTGATACCATTGGCGGCGTAGTGACCTGTGTCATCAAAGGATGCCCCATCGGATTAGGCCAACCCGTATTCGGTAAGTTACATGCTGCTCTTGCTTCCGGTATGCTCAGCATCAATGCAGCTAAAGCATTTGAGTATGGTGACGGATTTAAAGGTCTGAAACAAAAAGGCTCGGAACAAAACGATGTATTCTTCAATAACTGCGGACGCATTGAAACGAAAACCAACCATTCGGGTGGTATCCAAGGCGGTATCAGTAACGGACAAGACATCTTCTTCCGGGTTGCCTTTAAACCGGTAGCCACTGTATTGATGGAGCAACATACAGTCAATATAGATGGTATAGATACAACATTGAAAGCTCGCGGTCGTCATGATCCATGCGTATTGCCACGCGCAGTGCCTATAGTAGAAGCTATGGCTGCCTTGACAATACTGGACTTCTATCTGATTGACCGTACTACACAGTTATAAGAGTGGTAGGGTGATAAGGTGATAAAGTGACATTACTCTATCACCTTATCACTCTATCACCCTATCACTTTATCACCTTATCATATATATTTATGAACGAAATACAGAAATACATTTCAGAGAATGAATCGAAGATGCTGGAAGACTTGTTCAGCCTCATCCGTATTCCAAGTATCAGTGCAAAACCTGAACACCATGACGACATGTTGGCTTGTGCAGAACGCTGGGCACAACTATTGCTTGAAGCAGGTGCAGACGAAGCACTGGTAATGCCATCGAAAAGCAATCCGATTGTTTTCGGACAAAAGATAGTAGACCCGGCAGCAAAGACAGTTTTGGTATATGCACATTATGATGTAATGCCGGCAGAACCGTTGGAGCTATGGAAAAGTAATCCCTTTGAACCGGAAATCCGCGATGGGCACATTTGGGCCCGTGGTGCCGATGATGACAAAGGGCAATCATTCATTCAGGTAAAGGCATTCGAATATCTGGTGAAACATGGCATGCTAAAGAACAATGTCAAATTCATCTTTGAAGGTGAAGAAGAAATCGGTTCACCCAGTCTGGAAGCTTTCTGTGAGGAGCATAAAGAATTATTAAAAGCAGATATTATTCTGGTATCGGATACCAGTATGTTGGGTGCCGACCTGCCCTCACTGACTACAGGTCTTCGCGGATTGGCATACTGGGAAATTGAAGTAACCGGACCTAACCGTGACTTACACTCAGGACATTTCGGAGGTGCCGTTGCCAATCCCATTAATGTATTATGCGGAATGATTGCCAAAGTAGTAGATGCCGATGGACGTATCACAGTGCCCGGTTTCTACGATGATGTGGAAGAAGTTCCACAGGCGGAACGTGACATGATCGCCCATATCCCTTTCAATGAAGAAAAATATAAGGCAGCCATTGGTGTAAAAGAGCTATTCGGAGAAAAAGGATACAGCACTCTGGAGCGTAACAGTTGTCGCCCCTCTTTCGACGTTTGTGGCATTTGGGGCGGATATACCGGCGAAGGTTCCAAGACAGTGCTTCCCTCAAAAGCTACAGCCAAGGTTTCTTGTCGCCTGGTTCCCCATCAGGATCATCACAAGATTTCCCAAATGTTTGCAGATTATATCCTAAGCATCGCTCCGGATACCGTACAGGTAAAAGTGACACCCATGCATGGAGGACAAGGCTATGTATGCCCAATCAGCCTTCCAGCCTATCAGGCGGCCGAGAAAGGTTTTGAAAAAGCATTCGGGAAGAAACCACTTGCAGTACGCCGGGGAGGAAGTATTCCTATCATCTCCACATTCGAGCAAGTACTTGGAATCAAGACTGTACTTATGGGATTCGGACTGGAATCAAATGCTATCCATTCACCGAATGAGAACTTCCCATTGGATATTTTCCGAAAAGGAATCGAAGCAGTCGTTGAATTTCATTTAAAGTATTAGCTTGTACCTCGTAACTCATTGATACGTGGTTCGCAGCACTTTAAATTCTGTGCGACGATTAATAGCATTACAAATCTCCTGCTGTTCCAGTGGGAGATTTTTTATAAACTCTTCTGTCAATACATCTCCCACCTTCAGGAAAGGTGCAGATTTCAGAGTGAAATTAGTGACTGTCTTAGGCTGTTGCTCTCCATACCCTTTCGGTGTGAGACGTTCCGAATCAATGCCTCCTTTAATTAAATAGCGTACTACAGATTCTGCACGACGCTGCGAAAGACGAAGATTATAATCATCATTCCCTTTATAATCGCAATGTGCGGCGAGTTCGATAGTAACATTCGGATTATCATTTAGTAATTGTATCAACTCATCCAAGGCTACTGTAGATTCCGGAGTCAGGTCAGCCCGGTCAAACTCATAGAAGATATTCTCTATCAGTACAGGACGGGTAATGGAAGACAAAGGAAACTCAAGTTCATAATGACGATCCTCATTAATATCTTCTGTCATCAACTCCTCTTTGTCATTCAGATAACCACGACAAGAGGCAAGCAAGGCATAACGGCATCCCGGTGTAAGTTCCTGAGTAAAAGTTCCATCCTTCTTCACATTGATCTTCATATAAGTACCATCCTCTCCCACCAAAGTAACCAGCGCATCAGAAAGTACATCCCCCTCTTTATCATAAACCAATCCTTTCAAGATATGATGTGTCTCCGGAAGCTCAAAACTGTAAATGTGATCCCATCCACGGGCATCTCCCCGGTTAGAAGAGAAAAAGCCTCGATTGGGCGCACCCGGTTCGAACGTCATACCAAAATCATCACTTTGCGAATTTACCGGAGATTTCATATTCTCAACACGCCAACGCCCCGTCAGGCTATCCGACACAGCACGAAAGATATCCAGACCACCCATGCCGGGATGTCCGGTGGAAGAGAAATACAGGGTACCATCCGGTGCAAAAGAGGGAAACATTTCATCACCGGAAGTATTAATTTCAGGTCCCAGATTATCGACATAACCGAAACCATCACGAGTCACGTTGATACGCCATAAATCCAGCCCTCCCTGTCCACCTGGCATATCAGATACGAAATATAGATAATCACCTGCAGGAGATAATGCAGGGTGGGCAACAGAAGAAAGGGTATCATTCAGGATTGCACACTTCTGAGGACTCCCCCACTCTGCCCCGGCACGTTGAGAAACATATATCTCTGCATAAGCCGGTGCATTGGGCAATGTCCGGCAACGAGTGAAATACATCGTTTTACCATCTGCCGAAAAAGAACAAGCCCCTTCTTCAAATTCACTATTTACTTCCGAGGCAAGCGGTTCAGGCTTTTGCCATTGCTTCTTTTCATTTCGCTTGGAGTGGAATATATCAGCACTTTTCATGCCGGTAATGCCATTCAGATCGGCACCTTTGGCTTCGTTACGGGTAGAAGTTAAATATAGGATATCAGGATCATTGCCCGCATACATGGGAGAATAATCACTACGGCGGGAAACAAGAATAGGGATGCGCTTTACAATATGACGAGTAGGATTTTTTTTCCACTCCTGTGCCAAAGAACAAGAAGTGATTCCGATATGTGCCAGAGAGTCTTTACGCCCTTTTATATCAGACTGATTCTGTGCACAAGCAAGATAATTCTCATAATAAGGTATGGCAGCAGTATATTCGCCATTCTTACGAAGCATCTCCGCCAGATAAAAATGAGAAAGAGTATCCGGATAGCGATAACGGACGGCATTCATATAGGCAGCTTTAGCCTTCAACGTGTAATTGATACGGCGGTAGCAGTCACCTTGTTTGTAGGCAAGCACACCTCGTTGCGAACGATCTTTAGGAGGAGTACGGGTATAGGCCGTTTTGTAATGGCGCGCAGCATCAAAGTATTCTCCACGGGCATAACTTTGCTCTGCCTGACGCAGACTCCGCCCCACTCCACAAGAAGTAAGAAATAAGATAGCACAAAGAAGAAATAAAAACAGTTTATATAATTTCATGCCTCACAAGTTATCATTCATATAAACTGAAAAGTCGGCTGATTATTGTATGACCATCATTTATTCAAATGGTTTACGGAAAGTACATCCGTTCTTCCACTCCGAACAACCATAGGCCGTTTTCCCCTTGATCACGGTTCCTTTGCCACACAATGGGCAGGTCTGCCCCTCAATAGTTTGTATTTGAGAAGTGTCAGCAGCATTTGTTTCCACAACCTTCTTGCGTGGTTTACTTTGGCGTTTAGGTTTGGTAGTATCTTTCTCTTTTACCGCCTGCACAATAGTAATATGACGATTGCTATTATCTGAAAGTACACTCATCACAACCTCAGAAACCATCTGTTTCAATTCCTCAAGAAATTGTGCAGCATTATAGGTCTTCTTCTCAATCTCACGAAGTTTCTTTTCCCAGATACCCGTTAGTTCAGCAGATTTCAATAACTCTTCATGGATAATCTGGATAAGCTCGACTCCTGTAGGTGTAGCTATCAGGTTCTTCTTCTCTTTGCGGATATAATTACGTTTAAATAAAGTCTCAATAATAGCGGCACGTGTGGATGGACGACCGATTCCGTTCTCCTTCAATGCATCCCTCAATTCATCGTTATCCACCAACTTACCCGCTGTTTCCATAGCACGCAGCAAAGTAGCTTCAGTATAAGGACGGGGAGGTTGTGTCCATTTCTCATATAAATCGGGTACATGAGGACCGCTTTCACCTTTCACAAAAGCCGGCAATACATTTTCTTCATCTCCCGGATCTTTTTCTTCCTGTGACTGTGTACCCGGAGTTCCGAATATAACTCTCCAACCCGGTTCCAAAATCTGCTTTCCGGTAGTCTTGAATTCTATTTCTTCCACTGCGCCCAGTACAGTAGTAGTAGCAAACTTACAATCAGGATAGAATACTGCTATGAACCGGCAGGCTATCAAGTCGAATACACGACGTTCCATATCTGTCAGGTTTTGCGGATATTGTCCGGTAGGAATAATGGCATGGTGATCTGTTACCTTTGAGTTATCAAATACCTTCTTCGATTTCAATAAAGTGGTCCCATCCAAAGGTGTTGTAAATGTTGCATAATCACGCAAACCCTTCAAGATACCCGGACATTTTGGATAAATGTCATCACTCAGAAAGGTGGTATCTACACGAGGATAGGTAGCCACTTTCTTTTCATATAATGACTGGATGATTTTCAAAGTCTCATCGGCAGAATAAGCAAACTTCTTATTACATTCCACCTGTAAGGAAGTCAAGTCAAACAAACGGGGGGGAGCTTCTTTTCCTTCTTTCTTGATTACATCCGTAATCGTAAAAGGAGAATTCCTGATCTGTTCCAACAGTGCCATACCCTGTTCCTGGTTGGCAATAGGGTCGATACCTCTATTCTCTTCTTCCTTTTTAGGTTTCTTCCCGGCAGCAATTGCCTCCTTATTCTTTTCAGCTTCCAGAACCAATTCTTCTTCACTCTTCCTGATGATAGCGGAGAATGTCGTATCCCGATACACTGTCTTCAATTCCCAATACTGCTTGGGCACAAAGTTCTCTATTTCCAACTGCCGGTTTACAATCAGTGCCAATGTAGGTGTCTGCACACGACCGATAGAAAGTACCTGCTTATTCTGCCCATACTTCATGGTATAAAGCCGTGTTGCATTCATTCCCAATAACCAGTCACCTATTGCACGACTTAATCCTGCCTCATAAAGCGGTTGGAATTCTTTCTGATCTTTCAATTTGGCAAAACCTTCCCGAATGGCTTCTTCCGTCAAAGATGAAATCCACAGACGCTTTACCGGACAGTGTGCACCGGCTTTCTGCATCACCCAACGCTGAATTAACTCTCCTTCCTGCCCGGCATCACCACAGTTTATGATCATGTCGGCTTTCTGCATAAGAGTCTCTATCGTATGGAATTGCTTTTCATAAGTAGGGTTGCTGATCAGTTTTATTCCGAAACGCGGCGGTATCATGGGCAAACTTCCCAAGCTCCATGATTTCCAGTTCGGGGTATATTCGTGCGGTTCTTTAAGTGTACAGAGGTGACCGAATGTCCAGGTCACCTGGTATCCGTTTCCTTCAATATATCCGTCTCTTCTATCTTTCGCTCCTAATACTTCAGCAATATCACGCGCCACAGAGGGCTTTTCGGCAATACAAACTATCATTCATCTTCTTTTTAGTCGGACAAAAGTAGTATAAATCAAAAGCAGAAACAAATTTATTTGCTTTTATGCTTCCTCGAACGGAAGCATAAAAGCAATAACATTAATCTTTAAAGAACAATTTCTTTCTCAGCACATTCGTGCCATCACTTACTATTACAATGTAGAATCCACTTTGCATGCCGGATAATTGCAGAGAATTACTGGTAGCCTGTTGCAAAAACACCCGTCTTCCGGATAAGTCAACAATTTCTACACGATTATTAGTATCATTATTCAGCCCACTCCAGAAAAGTTGTCCATTATAATAATAGATTTCTCCCTCTGATTCTGCAACTTCAGGTGATATTCCGGTAGGAACTTCCTCTACGCAAGCTGCATAAAACTCGTGGATGGACCAGTAATTACCCTTCTTTCCCGTCTGTGCCACTCTGATCTGCGAAGCCGTTTTCTCCGGGAAAGAAATTATCTGCACAGCCGAACCATTCGTTCCCGAAGCCACCTTTTCCCAAGCATCACTGGAATTGAGCTTCAGAAAGACATCATAAGCAGCCGGACCGTCATTAGGACTCTCTGATGAATCCAGAATCACCCGGTTTACTTTATAAGGAGCCTGCATATTAACAATTACCCACTGTCCTGAACTTTGTGATGCACTGGTGTCCCAACGCGTAGATGTATTGCCGTCAATGGCATTACGTGCATTAGAGTTATTGTGACTGGCAGTAATAGTCCAATTCGAACGGTTTATCAAAGCATCCGTAGAATTGAAGACAAGAGTCATTGACAAATTATTCTCCCATACCCCCATCTTTTTGGCAGTGTAGGAAGGTACTTCAGTAACAGTAGAGGTAACTGCAACCTGTTTCTCATGCCCACTGTTTACAAAACTGGCCTTAAGGCTGACGTTGGCATTGTGAATGGTAGCGCTACCCGTACTCTTTGGGAAATTTAAGTAATACGTCTGTCCGGACGAACTGAAATTAGTCAAATTAAGATTCAGGTTGCCACCCTCAACCACCATAGCATGTTTTGGATTACCCCAGAAGTCAGCACCGAAAAGATTGACCTCGCCCGTAAATGCAGAACTGGTTCCCAGATAGCGTGTATCCGGATAATTTGTACTTTTCGCTTCAAGTGCCACCAATTGTGAGTTAATTAAATTGAAGCCTGCATTGTCCAATGCCTCAAAAATCATAGCATTCATTGCCCCGTCGATACCTAAGCCTAAAGAAGTACCGGAAGCAGCTTTACCCTGATCTGCCTGGAAAACAATACCCTCAAAACATCCATAGTGGAAGTCATTATACAAAATCTGTTTCCGACAATCTCCCAAAGTGATAAAACGCAATTCATTCATATTCTGATCATAAGCCTTGCCATTATCTGCACTCAAGCTATTGGGCCAGGCACCGAATTTTGTTTCAGACCCTGCAGCATATACGATGGTATTGAACTGCATATTGCATACGCGTCCATTCTCTGATCCTCCACCCACACGAATGATATTTTTGAAAGCATGTCCTGCCAGATAATCTACATAGTGGTTATCACATTTATTAGTAAACAAGTCTACTCCATTATAAGCGGCACGTAAACCTACATTCACAATATAAACGTCTTTTCCGGTTACCTGGATGCAATAGGGATACTCATTCATCTTAGGAAGCAACGAAGACACCTGTTCGGGATAGTCAAATGACACACCACGCAGTCCACTACCGGCCGATAATTTCAAGAAGGATTGTCCTTGTGGCTGCCCTTTGCCTGCATAAACTTCTAAAATACTGCCTTGACCACGAGGAACACTACCCAAATCGGAAGCACCACGCAATTCCACACCTGTAGGAACGGTCAGGTTACCCATCACTTTATAGCGACCGCCGGGAAGATATACAATACCTCCACCCTCACTGGCTGCTTTATCCAGTGCCTGTTGAATGGCCGCTGTGTTATCCTTTGCTTTACTCAGCCCCGTACTAATAGCACTTTGCAACTGTGTAGTATTTGAACTTGAATTAAAAGTTACCACAAATGGTTCAGCTCCAAAATCAAGCACATTATACAATGCCAGACGGGCGGGTTTCGTTTCCGGAACTTTCATCTCCGGGAATTCCGGAAGAGGTTTCGTCTTTACAGGAGTATGATCGATGCGACATTCAAACAGAGACTGGTTCTTTATATCAGCTGTTTTTGCAAAACGATTACCGGTCAGAATTGTACGGGCATCAGAACCAATATAAATCTGAGGTGTACCATTGTCAAAGTCTGTATCGGAAGCTATAAAATCACCTCCCAAACAGTTCACCGCACCATTCCGAATAGCACATTGCTGCAACATTACTCTCGGTGATGCACCACTTTCCGTATATATAGCGGCCTGCTTAGCAGATATATCACAACCATACAGTTGCACAGGTCCCTCAGCAGAAACAACAGCTACTCCATTTTCACAATCTTCAATATGGGCGCGGGTAAACATGATGCCTGCTGACGAAACACCATTCACATAGATACCTGTCTCACAATTCCGTAAGTTGAAACCATAATTATGCCCATTCGGCACACCATCCCCTGACTTTGAAGCTCCGGTACAAAAACCTTTATTATAGCCTTCTATATCAATGAAACAAGTATAAGACCAGTCATTACGCCGCATTACGATGCCAGTTCCGTTCTGATAAATCCAGTCTGCATAAGCCGATCCCACCTTCGGTGCTCCTTCCAAACCGGAGCCTGCCCAATAATCTGGTGAGAAGTGAATCCACTCAAAGCGCCCTACATCGGCTATATTATCAATCTCAATACCTCGTGACAGCGGAGTGCCATATACATCATAGATGTTAGGACAACCACCTCCATTATTCCGCGACAGAATAATACCACTATAAGAATTCACCAGTGTCACATGACGCACATTGCAATATTCATTTCCCCAAACGCCATCACGTCCATACAGCACTGTAGGCGGATAAGGTTTGATATTCTCAGGATCTTGATGCGGATACCATATAGACAAGTAAGTCAACGCGGTAGAAGGCTCCATGGTAATAAATGAATTCGATTCGGTTTCATTGCCTCCCTGACTATCTACCATCAGAATAGTTCCTTCAATAGGTTGTCCTTTTACCGGACGTTTCCATTCGCCACGCATAGTAACTCCGGAAGGGATGTATAACTTCCCGGAGATACGATAACGTCCTGCAGGAACAAAAAGAGTACCTCCCCGACGGTTTTCACCCAACTTATCCAATGCAGTTTGAAAAGCATTTCGCGAATCCTGCACTCCCGTAGGATCAGCATTAAAATCAGTGGTCACAGTATAAGTAGCCACCCCCACATCATCTGCCGGATATTCATCCGATACAATCAGTTTCCAGTTACCAGGCTTATCATTTGATTGTGCCTGCACACTTACAGCTAATAAAGCTGAGATAAAAAGAAGTAATAATTTTTTCATGCAATATCAATTATTAGATTACGGATATCAAAGAAATGATGCCGCAAATATCCACCGGATTGGTTAAAGAAAAGATTAATATGACATTAAAAACCAACTAATTTTATCTCTATATACTTAAAATACGAGAGGCAGGATATTAATATAATATCCTGCCTCTCTAAAATTATATGAATGAAAGATTTATTCTTCGTCCATCAAGATTTCCAGAATCTGACAAGCAGCCTTGGCAACCGGAGTACCGGGACCAAAGATAGCAGCTACACCAGCTTTATACAAGAAATCATAGTCCTGTGCAGGTATTACACCACCTGCAATTACGATGATATCCTCACGACCCAGCTTCTTCAGTTCTTCAATGATCTGCGGAACCAGTGTCTTGTGTCCGGCAGCCAATGAAGATACGCCCACTACGTGAACGTCATTTTCAACAGCTTCGCGGGCAGCTTCGGCAGGCGTCTGGAACAACGGTCCCATATCCACGTCGAAACCACAGTCGGCATATCCGGTCGCAACTACTTTGGCGCCACGGTCGTGACCGTCCTGACCCATTTTGGCAACCATAATACGGGGCTGACGTCCCTCTTT
>ULPM01001639.1_pt1 | contig 14665 bp, 10 predicted proteins | sample 1953501 | NCBI WGS metagenome assembly ULPM01 (sample SAMEA4835629, study PRJEB28245) | human gut metagenome | biome: gut microbiome; material: fecal sample | place: Denmark | collected 2008
CCTTCCCGGCAGTCGGAATCGCATTATGCGGACAGCAGGTCCCCCGGTGCGACAGCCTGCCAACTTGCAGCAAAAGAACGATCCGAACAATGTCTTGCTTTTTTCGGACATACGGCAACCGGCTCCCCGGCAGGCAGGAAAAACAGTAACGGGACAAGATCATGCGCTCCGACTTCCGCGCACTGCTCTTCCCTGAAATTTACGCCTCATAAGACCGGAGGCAGCTCCTTCGCGGACAATACGAGCGGAATCGCAACCGCATAAAGAATAAAAAACGGGCCTCATCAAAAAGATGAGGCCCGGCGATTTCAACTGCAAACTGCGGCTATTTCGAAGTCACGACCACGTCGGACGCCTTGTTCAGCAACAACTGATAGGCCGCCGTCGCATCGCTGCCCTGCGAAAACTTGGTATAGATCGCGGTAATGTTCACCACGGAACCGTCCGCAGGTATTTTCTCGTCACGGAAACGGCAATAACCGCTCGAACGTACGACATAATTGCCTGCGAGGGTGTTGATGTCGCCATAGGTGAACCAGGCAGAGCCATAATAGAACGTACTCTCGTGCGTAAGCTCATCGACCCGCTTCGTCGCCCAGGTAGCCCAATCGTTGATATCGGTCCAACCCGGAGAATTCACATCGTAGGAGGTACTGTTGGCGAAGTAGTTGGGGAATGTATTTTTATACCCCCAGCCGGCCTTGCCGAACTTGCTTTCCAACCCTTCGAAACGGATCAAACGCCCCAGCGACTCATCCGTCAGCGTCGAATAGGAAGCGGGAGTAACCACCAAAGTATCGGCCGCCGTCAAGCCGATCAATTCGCCGAGCTTGACATGCTCTTCCAAGGTATTGCGATCCTCCATGTTACCGTTCGCATAATCGGAATTGGTCGATGCGACACCCACGCTGAGCATCGTGCGGTAATTTCCCAGCACCAGACCCTGCAAACGGATATAAACCAGGCGACCGGGAGCATAGGTAATGTAATATCCCGAAGTCACTTTGATTTCAATGGCCGACTGGCAGCTTTCATCGTACAGGTACATCGACTTATAGACGTTACCGGCCTGGTCGCTGGAAATGACTTTGCCCCGAATCACCAGGTCGTCGGTAATGGTCAGCGACTGGCCGATACCGCTGGTCCCGGGATAAGCCTCCTCGAAAATATCCTTCAGCTCCTTGATCGAAATGATTTTACTGTCGCTGAAGTCCGCATCCGTCCATACCTTCGCAGGAGCCGGCGTATCGAAATCGTTATAACAGCCGACGAAGAACAAACTTGCTGTCACCGCCAGAAATATGGTTGCTATTCTATTCATATTCTTCACAATATTAATTCGTTAAGCCGTTAGAAACGGAAATAGACATTCAGGTAGTAAGTCGTGCCGAACAGGTAGAAATACTTGGGAGCGAACTTCTGGTAGGAAGTGATCTCCTTGCCGGTCTTAATGCCCTGCACACGCATCTGCTCATAACCGCCGGTCTTGATATTTTGGTTGTTCAGGATGTTATTCACCTGCAAACTGAAGCCGAGCGTATAACGACGCTGAATGTAGAAATTCTTACCGATGCTCGCACTCAAGGTGTAGGCCGAATCGAACTTCTCCTGACTGCGCAGCTCCCGGATCTGTTCGTCCGTCATCGTAGGCAACAACACCTCGTCCGTACGGTAAAGCGGGTTCATCGACAGATACATATTGTTGTAATAGTTCAGATCGATCGATGCGTAGATGTTATGAGGACCGCGGTACGACAAACCGATATTCATAGCCGTCTGCGGAGTGCTCTCCACGCGCATATCCTTCCAATAGACCGTACCGGAGTTCAGCGGCTCGGCGCTGTTGTCGGCAATCTGCACGTAATTGGGATTCGACGTGTAAGTGTACTGACCCCAACTGATCGCACCGTTCAAAGACAAACCGTTGTAGATCGGAATCGAAGCGGCGACTTCCAGACCGAAATACTGCTCGTCGATACCGCTCAAGGCGAAATTGGTATAGGTCTTCAGCACGTCATCGTAGAAGGAGATCACCTTCGAACGGTCGTTCACCTTCGTATAATAACCGGAAACACGGAGTTTATAATCGCCGTAACGCAGGTTGTACGAAGCGTCGATGCCGTAAACCTTCTCCGTCGTAAGCCCCGGAGTTACCGAATTACGCGTACGGGGCGAAACGAAGGCCGACTGGAACGCAGGAGCATTCTGCATCGCCACGGCGTTGAGTTCGAAAGTATGGTTGGCATTGATGACATAGTCGAAATTACCTTTGGCCTTATATACGAAATATTCGAGTTTCTCCGATTTGCCCTTCGAATTATCCGGGAAGAGACCCTTGCGCCAAAGACCTTCGCGCCACATCGAAAGTCCGCCGAGCTCGGCGCCCAACTTCATGCCGAAACCGCCGAAACGGGTGGCATAAGTAGCCCATACACCGCCGGAACGCAGATGCGCCTTGTAGTTGTAGCTGAACTTGTCGCCCTCTCTGACGGCTCTTGCATGACCGTACTGGTTATAATAATCCATATCGTTCTGCGCCATGATCGGATCGCCGAAGTCGCGCTGTGCGAATTTATCGACGTCCACGTAATAGTCGCCGCCGAGCAGATCCTTCACCTCGTCGTAGTACCACGTGCGGTTGATGCGGACGTTGGCTCCGGCCGTCAGACGGGAGTTATCCTTATAGATTCGGCTGATCTGCGCGGCGAGGTTCCAGTCCAACTGGTCGGTATGGCGCTCCTCGATGATATAGTTCGAACGGGCGCCGGGACCGTATATCGCTTCATCCTCGGCATTGCGGAAATTCATGTTGGTCTGGTACATTTCGTCCCAGTCGAAGTGGCGGATATTACCCACGTTGCGCATCCACTGATCCGCCAGACTGGCCGCAGCCATCGAAGCGGCCTCCAGGTCGGTAGCGTTCAGCAACTTGTAGCTCGGCATATAGCGGTAATAATCGGGACGGGGGTCTGCACCGTCGTACCACGTCAGCGCCGAATAACCGTTCTTACCGAAACGGAACGAAGTGGCCAGGTTGAACTGGGTATGCTCATTGGGATCGAACGTATAGTTGATCATAGCGATCGGCTCGTGGCTGTTACGCACGCGCGCATTACGCATCTTGCCGTCCTGGTAGCCCCAGTTGGGGTTGTAATAGTTGTTGCCGACCAGATCGTAAGCCTCCTGCGTGGAAGCCTGCTGCGCACCGCGCTCGGTGGGAGCACCCATAATCGTGAAGCCCAACCGGTGACGCGAATTGAAAATCTTCTCGGCCGAAGCAAAATATCCGTAGGAGTTGTAATAGACGCCGTCCACGTAGGAGTTGCCGCCCTGACGGGTAGATACCGACAACGCATAGGACCAGCCGTTGTCCAGCAGACCCGAGCCATAGGTCACCATGGCACGGAAGCGATACATCGAATTGGCGTTCACCAGACTCACGCGAAGGCCCTGGCGCACCTGCGAAGCACGGGCGTTGATGTTGGTCGTACCGCCGATGCTACCCACGCCGTAATCCGACATGACCGAACCGTTGGTGATCTCCTGGTTGCGCGTAGCGTCGTTCAGACCGCTCCACAACGACCAGGGCGTATAGCCCGTCATAGCGTCGTTGAAGCGAATGCCGTTCAGGTAAACGTCCGAATACTGCGAATCGTAACCGCGCACGTTGAAACGCATCTCGCTGAACCGGTAGGAAGCGATGTTGTTGAAAACGTCCTTCGAGGCCGAAAGGGACGAAGGCAGCGACTGCGCATCGTTGCCGCTCTCGGTGTCGAACTCTGCGAAGATCGAATCGTCCATTACGGTCGAAAGCACTTCAGGGACCAGAATCACCGTATTGATGTCGCGCACCATCTTGTCCACGCGCACCACGAGCGTCAAAGGCTCGAATTCGGGAGCCTCGAACTGCAACGTATATTCGCCGGGCTCGACATTCTCGATCACGAACCCACCGCGGCCGTCGGTCGTGGCAGTCATTTCACCGGGAGTGACCGAAACCTTCACCCCGTCCACCGCGACACGTCCCTCGCGGGAAACGACCTTACCCTTGATACCGCCGCTTTGAGCGAACGCAGTCAACGACATCAGGGTAAATACAAAAATTAGTAAACTTTTTATTTTCATATCCTTTCAAGTTAAGGTATTTATTTACCGATGTAGATATAAACGGGGAAGTGATCGCTGTAACCGCCCTGGAAATTGTTTCCGACGTACGTGCGCAAAGGATAGCCTTTGAACTGCCCCTCCCGCTGGATCATATAGTTACGCTTGAAAACATTCCCGTAGTACTTCGATCCCGGAGCCCGCACCAGCCGCAGCTCGCCGGGCTTCGCATTGACCAGATTCTCCGACACCACGATATTGTCGAAGAGATTCCAAGCGTCGCCGTAAGCCAGCGTTCCCATACCAGCACGCAGCACGGCGTGGAACGGACTGAAGAAATCGCCCGGCTGAAGCTCCTTCGTCTTGGGCTTGGCACCCAATCCTTCGAGCATGCTCTGATCGGTCGGATCGTCGTTGAAGTCGCCCATCGCCACGATCTTGGTCGCGGGATTGACCTTCAGGACAGAGTCGGCGATTCGACGCATCTGCTCGCCGACGGCGATACGCTTGAACTCCGAAGCGTCCTTGCCGCCCAGACGCGAAGGCCAGTGAGCCACCATGAAGAAGAACGGTTCGCCGTCGATCGTACCCCACATGGTCGAAATATCGCGGGTTTTGAAATTCGGAAGCGAAGGAATCTGCGTGCGGATCGGTGCGCTGCCCTCCAGCTTGAATACATCGGGACGGTACATAAAAGCGACGTCCACACCGCGAGCTTCGGGAGAGTCGTAGTGCGAAATCCGGTAATTGCCCGGAGCCATCTTCGGCGTAGCGATGATATCTTCGAGCACCGAGCGGTTCTCCACCTCCGATACGCCGATCACGATCGGATAATCCTTATCGATACCGGCAATGTCGAAAAGCACCTTTTCGGTATTGCCCAACTTCTTCGCATACTTGACAGAATTCCATTTTTTAGGTCCTTCCGGCGTGAATTCGTCGTCATTGACCTCGGGATCGTTGATCGTATCGAAAAAGTTCTCCAAGTTGTAAAAGACCACCTTGTACGGTTTCTGCGCGAAACAGCAGGCTGCGAACAGTAAGGCCAGTAGTCCTGTAAAAATCAGTCGTTTTTTCATAAGTCAAATTAGTTTTGGATTCCCCATTGGCTCGGAGAGTTTTGTGCCTTTACGGATTCCGCAGCCGACTCGGGAATATTGGGAAAGAACGTAAAACCGGTTTTCTTTTCAATCTCCGCCACGCTCATGCAAATGGACGCAGGCGGCTGAATGTCGCCGTAACTTTTCTGATCCACCCAAAATCCGATCGCCTTCAATTCGTCGGCCGAACAGTCCGCGATACGTTTGCCCGTCGTACCGGTGCGCGTGCGAAGCAATACCTTGAAATAATTCGTCGGGACCGGACAAACTTTCCCGTCACGGTCGGTCGTCGTCGTATTGGTATTGGCATAATAGCAACCTGTCACCACGTAGAGCGTGTCGCTGCATATCTGCGCACGCACCTTGGCTTCGAGATTGGCCCACATATCCTGGTTGAGCCGATTGAGCTGCGGAGTCATGTTGGTCGCATAGAACGTCTGGAGATTCAACTCCCGCGTAGCCGTACGGTCCGCCGAAGGGAGCTGATGTCCCCGATCATAGCTTCCCGTATAGGATCTTTCGACCAGATTGGGCTGATACGAATAATCGACCTTCGGATCGTACTGGAAATCGTTGGTACGGTCGATCGATCCTCTGTACACCGAGTGCAGCGGATAAGCTACCCAATGCGCCACGTGCAGCGTCTTGTCGTAACAGAACGAATAGTTGCGCACGGTACGGTTATTGAGTGAAGCGAAGTGGCTGACGTAAATAAAATTCTCATCAGTCTTTTTTTCCGGCAGCTCCGCCCAAGCCGTCGCATGCCCCTCGTCGTAGGGATCGTTGGTCGAAGAGGCCGAAAACTGCGTCAGCACGAGCACCTGCGGCTCTCCGCCGAGAAATTCGAATTCGATGGTCGCCGAACGTTCCCCGCTCCCGGTATTCCGCGTATAATAAACGTCCAGGATATTGCTGATGTTCGAACTCTGTACGGTGCCCTCCTTCACGAGGACCGTCGGATCGTTGAGCCTGAACGAGCACCAAGCACCTCCGTCCTTGATTTCGGCACGCCATCCGGCGCCGACAGGTCCCTCAATCTGTATGGCGGCCGAACCCTCCGCAGCTCCGACCGTCGAAGAGGTCCGCCATACGGCAGAACCCCAAAAATCGTCCGTATCGTCGCCGCAAGCTACGACAGAGAGCGCAATCATCGTCAGGAACAGCCATTTCCATCCCTTCTCACAATATCTGAACATCGACATCATCGGTAAACTATAAAAAACTATCCGAGAAACCAAACTCTTGGAGGGGATGATCCCTCCAAGAGTCGGTATCCAGCATATTAAAAACTATTTGGTAATCTCGAACGATTCGATATACAAGGCTCCGACCTTATTATTGTCGAGCACAAAGGAATCAGCACCCAAACCGGCCAGATCGTACTCATGTACATACTCTCTGTAACCGCTCTTATCCGTGTATGTTTCCACAGGAGTTTGAGCAGCCCCGGCAACGGTCATCGTATATCCCGGGTTGTAGTAGCTGCCACTCTTATTCGGATACGACCGGAAAACGATCTTGATCTTCGACATCCCGTCGATCGGCGTCACGTTTTGCAGCTTCGCCTGTTTAGCCGCATCGGAGTCATTACCCTGCATCTGAATGATCGAGCCGTTGGAAGCGGGCGATTCACAGATTTTCACACCCGTGAACTCGATACCGCCAACGGTCCAACTAACCCAAGTACTGGGCGTAGCGACAACCTGCGAACCGTAACCATTGGTCGGGAGATCCGCATTATCCGCCTTAATATCCGTGATCGAGAACGCAACGACCTCACCGGTTCCTCCGCCGCCGGCACCGAGCAATGTAACAGGCACATCCTTGCTGTTACCGTTAGCCAACGTGATGGTCAGCGTCTGATTAACGGGCTGCGTACCGGTATTCGGATCGGCTTTGACCGTCACGGTCAGGCCATCGACCGTAGCGCTCAGGGGGGGGGTCAGTCCGCTTACGCTAAGTTGGTTGTCACCCTGGTTGATAACAGAAACCGTGAGCGTCTTCTCGTCTCCCGCTGCCTCGAAGGAAAGGCTGGCCGGAGTTACCCCCGTAATCATCGGGGTCGAGCTGTCGCTGAAAGCGGCCACGTCGTCCAGATTGCGCGGAACGAGCTGGGAATTATTCTTATATACAGCAGCCAGACCGGAGATATTGCCCGAGCCAGCCTTAAAAGGTACGTCGAGGAACACGCTCGGAGCATTTTCAGCGCTCTGCTTGCAGAATACGGTGAAATTGGCTCCATCGGCAGTGAAAGTATGCGAAGAGAGTTGCGCTGCGCTCGCCCAAACACCGCCCTCGGCAACCGACGCATTGGCGATCGTCACGGCCATACCCTGATAATTCGCCAGATCTGCAGCGGCGATCGTCGCCGTGGGAATCGAAGTCACCGTACCGGTCTTCTCGACTTTGCACCAGGTCGCTTCCCTGTCGCCCGTCACTTCGTACCTACCATCGCAGTTCACTACCTTGGCAAGCCCCTTATAGAGGGTTACACGCACCTTGTCGCCTTTGTTCAGACCAAGTGTCGAAGGTTCTACCTGACTGCCGTAGAGCGTGATGCCATTACCGGCCACCGTCGCATTCTCGGTGGCGAGAATCAGGTTGTTGAAGGTATAGTTGCCGCCGGCCACGTCGTTCATCACTACAGCGTCCAGATAACGATCTGCATTGGCATCCACCGGAGCTTCCGTAGTAGTCATCTGTGCGATCAGCTCGGGAATGGTAATGGCCGTAGCCTCACCCGGATCGGGCGGAACCACACCGCCTTCGAGATCGACCTCCTGACCGCCGTTGCCCTCGACGAGCTGTACGTCATCGATTGCGAATACCGACGCCACATCGGCCGTGAAACGGATCGAAAGCTGGCCGACAGCCTCCTTGAGCGTGAAATCTACGGCGAACTGTACCCAGTAAGGATCGGTCGTATCGCTGCCGCCGATCTTCTCGTAAGTCAGATTGCCCGACCAGTCGGTTCCGTTACCTACGGCAACGTGGAACGATTCGGGTTTGAAAATGTTGTCGTAAGTACCGCCGTTACTCTGCGAATAAGCACCGCCGAAGATGATCCGGTAGTTGGTCTTGCCCGCAGGCATCGTAATAGTGTTGATGTCGAAAGTCGCAGGTGCCGAACCGAAGAAAATCTTGTTCGAGCCCGAAGCACCGTCGTAACCGCCGCTGAGCTTACCGGAAGTACGCACCGATACGTTCGCAGAGGTATAGGTCACCGTCGAATTACCCGTACCGGAAGCATTCTGCCATGCATCGGTCTGATCGAGGAACGGCCATTTATTATCGACCTTCTCGGCAGGCGTCTTGTCGAAATTGTTCTCGTAAATCGCATCGCCGCTCGGATCGGGAGGCACGACACCGCCGCCCGCCAGATCGATCTCCTCGCCGCCGTTACCGGTCATCAGCGTGATATCGTCCAGACGGAACTTCGAAGATGCTTTCGCCTCGAACTTGATGTAAAGCGTCGAAGTCGCATTCTTGAGCGTAAAGTTCTTGGTTGCAAATACCCAGTAAGGATCGACCTGATCACCGTCGTTTACCTCGTAAGACAGCGGAGTATAGTCCGTTCCGTTCGCACTGAGATAAACCACGAAGTTGTCCTTGTTGAAATTATTGTCATTGTTATCACCGTCGTAATACTGTCCGCCGAAAGTCAGCTTCAGATTGGTCTGGTCGGAGGCGAGCGTTATGTCTTTAACCGTAAAGGTTGCCGGAGCCGAGCCGAAGAAGATCACGTTCGGACCCGAAGCACCGTCATAAGCACCCGCGCTGCTCTTACCGGAAGCGCGGATCGAAGTATTCACGCCCTCGTAGGAAACCTTCGAAGCCCCCTCGCCGGTGGTGTTCCAACCCGTATAGTCGGCAACCAACGGATACGGGTTCGCAACAGACTCGCTACCTGCGGTTTCGTTGAAGATGAGCGTCGGCGGCACCACTTCGCCCTGAAGCACATTGACATCCTTCTGAATCAATGCGCCGTAGGAGTTGTAAACCTCGAAAGTCACCTTGGCCGATTGACCGATGTTCGAAGCGGGTACCGTAACGGTCACGGCAGCGTCGCCCTCGCCTTCGGTAGCCGAAAGGCGCACCCAAGTCTGTTCGTCCTCGACGATAGCACGCCAGGGACGGTTCGTTTCAACGATAAAAGTACCGTTGTACTCATCTGCGGGCTGTCCCTCCGCATCGAACGTCAGGTTCTCCGGCGTAACGTTCAGATAGGGAGCACCCATGTCGTCATTGTCGTCGGTACATCCCGCGAACACCGCTACGGCGAACACGGTCAATGCACTGAAGAGCAATTTCCAAATGCTACTCTTTTTCATAAACAATTAAATTTTAGAGTGATATAAAAATAGGTTAAAAATAACTTCGTTTTATAATACTTTACACAAAGTATTTATTCTTAAACTTTTTGTAAAAATACTATTTTTTCCTGTTTCGACAATAATTCGAACACTATTTTCGTATTACAATCCCGTTAAATCAAATATAACGACACACCGGATTTTTATTTCGTATCAAAAACCCCACCAAACCGTATTCTTTCCCGGCAAAATAAACACAAAAGGCGTGCAGTTTTGACCGCACGCCTTTTTTCCGAGAAATACGTCCGGTCAGCGAATCCGGTCGAGCGACCGCACCAGCTTTTCGTCCCGGAAGATCGCCCGCAAAGCCAGCAAGTCGAAAACCAGGCAGACCAACGGGAAAACGAGCGAAATTTTAAGGGTATGGGAGTAAAATTCACTGTCCGCGAAGTAACGGTTGCAAAGGTAGAAATAGATTCCCATCATCGCCCCGGCACCGATGAGGAGCACCAACTCGACGGCACATAACCGGATCTGCACCAGACGGCGCTTGAAAAGGAAAATCGTCACCAACGGCACCAGACAGGCGGCAACCAGAACAACCCCCAGATACACCGTCGGCAGCAACGTGATGCCGGCGGCATCCTTCAGGCCGAAAGCGGTCAGCGTACAAGTGTCCGCCCCAACGGTGAAATCGACCAGCGGCAGCCACAAGGCCAATCCCGTCAGTACGACGACCAGCAACAGATACAGAGTCTGAATACGTTGAATCATATAACTTCTATTTTGTTTATGCGAACCTCTTCGAATCCTGCCGAAAATCGCAGGCTCTGCAAGGTTTATTGATTATCCAATGTTTTTTCGATCAGGTATTTATTACGGTCCGCGGCATTCCGGTCGATCAACTCGCCCAGGAATCCCGCCAGGAATAACTGCACGCCGAGCACGACAGCCAGCAGTGAAAGATAGAAAAGCGGCTGGTCCGTTACGGCCCGCACAGGCAGGTCATGGCACTGTTTATACAACTTGACACCGATCACCCACGCCGTCGTACAGCCGCCGAAAAGGAACATCAACGTTCCCAGGCTGCCGAAAAAGTACATCGGCGAACGACCGAAACGCGAGAGAAACGAAACCGTAATGAGGTCCAGATACCCTTTCACCATCCGCTCCATACCGAATTTCGAATGACCGTACTTGCGGGCGCGATGCTCGACGACCTTCTCGCCGATCCGCTTGAATCCGGCCTGTTTTGCCAGAATCGGAATATAACGATGCATCTCGCCATAGACTTCGATCGCCTTGACCACCCGGCGGCGGTAGGCCTTCAGTCCGCAGTTGAAATCATGCAGTCGGATTCCCGAAACGATGCGGGCCGTCCAGTTGAAAAACTTGCTCGGCCACCGCTTCCCCGCCGGGTCATGACGCTTCTTTTTCCAGCCCGACACCAGATCGTACCCCTCGTCGAGGACCATATGCCGCAGAGCCGGAATCTCGTCCGGCGAGTCCTGCAAGTCGGCGTCCATCGTGAAAACCACCTCGCCGCGTGCTTCGGCGAAACCGCAATACAGAGCGGCGGATTTGCCGTAGTTGCGAGCGAACTTGATCCCCCGCACCGCCGCAAACCGCTCGTGCAGACTCTCGATCACGCGCCACGAACCATCGCCGGAACCGTCGTCCACCAGGATCACCTCGTAGGACAAACCCTCGCCGCGAGCTACGCGGTCGATCCATTCGACCAGCTCCGGCAGGGACTCTTCCTCGTTGTAAAGCGGAACGACGACCGATATGTCGAGCGTAGCATCCATCGTTCTTCTACTCTTCGGATTGAGGACCGAAAGGCCGGGGTGCACGCGCCAGGATACCGGCCAAAATAAGCCCTAGGACGAGGCCGACGATCAGGTTGCCCCAGATCGAAGCCCATACGGTAGCCAGAATGGAAGGCTCCGGCGCCTCCTGTATGGTTTTCAGCATTTCGGCGAATACGCCCTCCATCGACGCAGGAAGTTTTCCGTCCTCGGCGAACCGGATCAATGCGGAAGTATATCGGTCGATATACTCCGAATATCCGATGAAAACACTGCGATAGAGGTATTCCACCACCCCCTTGATCAGGGCCGACGACAGAATCAGGGCCAGAATGAAACCCAGGCCGCGGCTCAAAGGAAATCCCTGTTCGTGACCGTACTGTTCACGGCGGCGCTTGGCGAAACGGTAAAGCAGCGCGATATAAACGACTGCGGCCAAGATCCACACCAGCCCCATCGTCGAAAACCATCCCGACAACATCAAGGACTGCTCTATAACGAAAGCCACGGACATGACCAGTCCGATGATCGCTCCGTACTTGCAGACCTCGTTCCAGAATTTGAATTTTGTCATTCTTCTTCTATTTTTAGCATATGTTTATTCCCGCAATATACCTTTACCTTCCCGCAAAATCTCCGGCTCACCGCCCGTCAGATCTACGACGGTCGTCGGCACCGCATCGCCCGCACCTCCATCGATCACCAGCTCTACGTCCCGGCCATACCGCTCGTGGATCAACTCCGGATCGGTCATATATTCGGTCTCCTCGTCATCCAGCACGGAAGAGGTCAGCAGCGGAGCTCCCAACCGCTCGACGATGGCCCGAGGAATCAAATTGTCCGGAATGCGGATCCCAATGGTACGGCGCCGTTCGAGCGCCTTGTGCGGCATACGCGACGATGCATCCAGCAGGAAGGTGAAAGGCCCCGGCAGATTTTGTTTCAGCAACCGGAACTGGGCGTTATCCACCCGGCAATAGTCGGCAATCCGCCCGAGCGAATCGAACACGACGGAAAACGTCGTGAGATCCTTCCCCTTGATCCGGCGCAGCCGCTCGACGGCCTTCGCCGAACGGATCGAGCAGCCGAAGGCATAGACGCTGTCAGTCGGATAGATCACCACGCCGTCCCTTTCGAGCAGGTTCACCACCCGGTCGATCTCCTTCTCGGAAGGATTCTCGGTATAGATTTTAACCAACATAGGGAGGGCAAATATACGGAAATTATTTAATATTCCGACGATTCAACTCCGCACTATAAGCCCGGGCATTAGCCAGATGTTCGCCGTACGTGCGGGCGAAACTGTGATAACCGTCGAAAGTCGGGCGGGCACAGAAGAAGAGATAGTCGTGATTCTCGAAGTTCAGCACCCCGTCGATCGCAGCGACCGAAGGCATCGCGATCGACGACGGCGGCAACCCCTTGTTCAGATAGGTGTTATACGGCGAAGGGGTTCTCAAGTGCTTGTGCAGAATCCGGCGAAGCGAAAAATCCTGCAACGCATATTTGACCGTCGGATCTGCCTGCAAAGGCATCCCTTTCCGTAAGCGGTTGATATAAACTCCCGCCACGCGGGGCATTTCGTCGGCCTTGTTGGTCTCTTCCGTGACGATCGAAGCCAGCGTCAGCACCTCGTCCCGGCTCAAACCGCTGCGTCGGCGGGCAGCATCCCGCTCCGGAGTCCAGAAACGGTCGTACTCCTTGCGCATGCGGCGCACGAAATCCTCGGGCGAAACCGTCCAATAAAATTCATATGTATTGGGGATGAAGAGCGAAAAGAGCTGCAGGCTGTCGGTCCCGACCTCCCGGGCAAGCTGCGGGTCGGTCAGTGCCCGCATCAGCTCCGCAGAATCGGCATCGAGCTGGCGGGCCAGCCGCGAAGCGAGGAACGCACGGGTACGGGCATAGTTGAGCGTAACGCGCACGGGCGTCTGCATCCCCAGTTTGAGCATCCGGGCGATTTCGACGACGTTCATTCCCGGTTCCAGTACGTAGTGCCCCGGTTTGAAGGAGCGCTCCAACTCCAGGCGGCCGGCATACCGGTCGAAAGCCCAGTGATGGTCCGTACGGGGACGCAGGGAGTCGAGCAGCCCCGGGTAGTCCGTGCGGGCGCTTATATAAAGGTCGCTCCGCTCCCGGACAGCATCTCCGAAAAACTGAAAGATGAAAACCAAAGCCGCCGTTGCCCCGACTGCAACCGCAGCAATAAATACGACAAGCAATCTTTTTTTCGCCGTCATTCTCTTCATTCATTAACTCTCTGCCGCTCTGCTCTCCAAATCCGATCCAGCCGGCTCTTTCGATACCCCGGCTCTCGAAAAACAGCGACAAAATCGCAGATAATTCCTATTTTCTTTGCAAAGATACAAAAAATTCGTACTTTTGCGCTGGGGTAAGTCTTATACGACCAGCTCCCACAGACTCCCCCAGGTGAGGAATCAAGCAAGGGTATGTGGTCGTAGCGGTGCGATATAAGTAGCTTACCCTTTTTTTGTGTGCCTGCCCATTTCCGATCGGCTTCAAAAGCCGTCGTACCAATTCAGGGAACAATCATAAACAATACCGGGAAATACATATTTCCCGGTATTGTTGTATTCCTTCCGTTTCAGTATCGAATCGAGCAACGAAACCTCTGCGGGACAAATATTATAATACGAATAATATTCAGCGCTGCAAATATCCGACTTACTAAAAATCAATTGATTTTCGGCAAAAAACGATCAGTTGTTAGCCAGCGCGATCGCAGCGATCGCCTCCACCACGACCGGACAGCGCAGGGCGATGCAGGCGTCGTGCCGCCCTTTGACGACGAACTCTTCCATCCGTTCCGTCGCAAAATTGAACGTATATTGTTTCTTCGCGATGCTGGACGTGGGTTTGACAGCGATGCGGAACACCACGGGATTGCCGTTCGAGATACCGCCGTTGATGCCGCCCGCCCCGTTGGTAGCGGTTTTTCCCTCTCCGTTCACAAAACAGTCGTTATGCTCCGAACCTTTCATTCGGGCTGCGGCGAATCCGTCGCCGAACTCGATGCCCCGCACCGCCGGAATCGAAAATGCCAGGTGAGCCAATTGCGATTCGAGCGAATCGAAGAACGGCTCGCCCAATCCGACGGGCACCTTGTCGCAGGTACACTCGATGACCCCGCCTACGGAATCCAACTCCCGGAGCGTGCGGTCGATCAGCTCGTCCCAGAGCGTCGGGGCACCCTCGGCACCCAACTCCTTCCCCGGCTTGCAATTCAGCCGCTCGCGGGGAATACCGCCCAACTCGGTGATCCGGGCCCGGATTTCGATCGGGCCGATCATCTTCTTGGCCACGACTCCGGCCGCCACCA
>ULPM01004312.1_pt1 | contig 14562 bp, 17 predicted proteins | sample 1953501 | NCBI WGS metagenome assembly ULPM01 (sample SAMEA4835629, study PRJEB28245) | human gut metagenome | biome: gut microbiome; material: fecal sample | place: Denmark | collected 2008
CATAGGCGGGGTTGCCTCGTTCAAACTGTTCGGCGTAGCCGGTATTGATGAAGAGTGCTGTGATCCAATCCGGTTTTAGCTTGCAGTCGTTGATCGCATAGTCGAAGAAAGAGGAAAGACGATCCTTGGCGTTATTCAAATAAGATTCGCTGTATGCGTGGGTCATCGTTGCTCATCTCCTCCCTCAAGATATCCAGCACGAAGATGTCGTCCCGGTAAGACTTGCTTTTCTTGATCTCTTTACGGTAAGTATCCCTCGCTTTGGTATCTCTATCCAAGAACTTGGGGTAATAGACGCTCTTGCTGACCGGATAAGCATTCACAAAGTGCAGCCGATCAAAGCCTTTTTGAGAAATGACAACCGTCTGCTCGCCGAGCTTACCCAGTTTTAGAGCCTTGTTCAGACTTCTGAGCGGTAAGGTGTTGGACACAAAGGACTCTGCATACTGAAAATAGGAATCATCTGCCCGATAGCCGATCACAACATCGAAGCCGGTTAAATCAATTGAATAGTGACCAATAAGATAGTCCCTTGCATCAACGGCAACTTCGGAGTCCAGCTTGAAGGTGCGGAACTGAAGCAGAAGAGCCATCCAGTTCAGGACCGTATGCGTTCCGTCCAACAGATTCAGCACCTTCAGTCCTTCCGTGTCAAAGTCGTAGCTGTTGACAAAACCGTCTGTGTTCTTTTTGCAGGCCCACTCACGAGCCATTTCATCGACGCGGGTACAGTAGAAACCCATGCCATAGTCGTTGTGCGGATTACCGATATGAATATCCGGAACCTCGATGATGTGGTCGGTTCCATGAAGCAGTTGAATGACGCTCATAATATGAAGCCTCCATTATCATTGTAATGATACAACCACATTATATCATCCTAATGATAGTTTTGTCAATAGCGCATGAGAATTCATTCCAAAGAATATGACTCCTCCCTCCTAATTCTCCCTGTTCCGAAAAATAATTTGGAAACGAGCAAAAAACTGTGGGAATCTCGCAAAAAAATTCGGCAAAGAGAAAGTGAGAGGGCAATCTCATAAAACCCGGTAGGAGTGATTCACATGAATAACAAAATAAACATCAACCCCAGCTCGACAAAGTGGCTCGAAAAAGATGATCGGGTCGTCGCTGATTACTTTTGCGATTTGGGCTTCCGTTCCCTGAAGCAGATCCTTGATATGCGTGTTTTCGACCTGATGAATATGCAGGGCCTGAACGCTGTCCGAGTCGAGGAAGTGATCATCTGCTTATATAAGTGGCTGAATCCCAACACAGCTATCGATGAGGCTATCTATAACGGTATGATGTCACAGCCCTTCCTCTATACTCCGTGGAGAAAAGAACACAAAGACCTTGCTGCAATCAAAGTCGGCGACTTGGTGCTGACCCCCGGTATCAACATGAAAGCTATCCAGCATTTCTATGATGCGATCCGTAAGGCGTTTTTCAAATCGGAGGAATACAACTGGAGATGGTACAAGTTCCGAAACAGAAGTGAATATGTGACCTATCTCCGGAAACACGAGGAGGCGGAATAAATGACGCGAACAGAAAAAGAAAATCTCGTTCCTGTTTGGGAGCGCATTACCATTAGTCTGGAAGAAGCTGCCGCATATAGCGGTATCGGCGTGAGGAAGCTGCGGGATATGACCGATAAGCCCGAATGCAACTATGTTATCTGGGTCGGAAACCGAAGAATGATCAAGCGAAAAAAGTTCGATGAATACCTTGAGTCGGCCTATTCTGTATGAGTCAAGTATGCGATTTGCTTGATATGGGCTGATTCGCAACATTGGAAAACGAGATGTCTCTATGTATCCTTAATGGTGCCAAGAGAAAAGCGAAAGCAAAGGAGTGAAGACTATGCAGTTTCAAAAGAAGGAAAAGCGGCAGACAACCGTTCGCTTTGATAGCCACCATGTCAGGCTACGCACCGGAGAGGTACAGAGAAAAACCGGCAGCTATATGTACCGCTGGACAGATAAGCTCGGGAAACGTAATACCATATACGCTGCAACATTGGAAGATCTCCGGGAGCAGGAGGAACAGATCCTTGTTGACCAGCATGACGGCATCAAAGCCAATATCAAAAATGTCACGGTGAATGATGTATATGAGCTTTGGTCCCAACTGAAAAGAGGCATCAAGGACAGCACCATGAAAAACTACATTTATATGTATGAGTTGTTTGTGAAGCCAACTTTCGGAAAGAAGAAGCTGGTACAGGTGAAAAAATCGGATGTGCGCCGATTCTATAACCAGCTCATCGACGATAAGGTCCTGAAGCCGTCTACGGTAGATGTCATCCATAATATTGTCCACCAAGTATTTCAGATAGCCGTCGATGACGATATGATTCGCAGCAACCCTGCGGCCAATATGCTTCGGGAAATCAAAATGGCGCACGGTTCGGAAATCGAGAAAAGGAAGGCTTTGACCCTTGAGCAGGAAGAACTGTTTCTTGGTTATCTGGCCAGAACTCCCAAATACCAGCACTGGTATCCTGTCTTTTATATTATGGCGAACACCGGAATGCGTGTGGGGGAAATCACTGGTCTGCGCTGGTGCGATGTGGATATGGAAAACGGCATCATCAGCGTGAACCATACGCTGGTGTACTACAACCACAGAGATGAGAAGGGCTGCTACTTCTCCATCAATACACCTAAGACAAAAGCCGGTATTCGGGAAATTCCCATGACCGAAGGTGTGAAGCAGGCATTCCTCATGGAAAAGGAGTTCCAAGAGGAGTGCGGAATGAAAAGTGTCAGCCACATTGAGGGGTATTCAGACTTCGTGTTTGTTAATCGGAACGGCGAGGTGCAGCATCAAGGCACATTGAATAAGGCTCTGCAACGGATCATGCGCGATTGTAACAGCGAAGTTCTTGAGAAAAAGGGCGTAGACTCCGATCCGGTTCTTCTGCCTAAGTTCTCGTGCCATGTGCTACGGCATACATTCGCTACAAGAATGTGCGAGAGCGGTCTGAATGTCAAGGTCGTGCAGTCTGTGCTTGGTCACGCCGATGTAACGACCACGCTCGATATTTATGTGACGGTCACGAACGACCTGAAGAAACGAGAAATCACAGCCTTTGAAACATATTTGAAAACCGGAGCCAAGCAAATGGCAAATGTATAATATGGTTCTCTCCCCCTTGCGGTCGCAAAATCTGCGATTGCAGGGGGATTTCTCTTTTTGCACATTTCTCTTATTTTGAGGTTTTTCTTATACTGTTAGCAGTACGCAGGAAGGGCGGCAACAGTATGGAAAACAGTTTGGCAAATAAGAAACCTTGGCTTGTAGCTGAATGGTCAGAAAGAAACGACAGCATCTCACCGGATGATGTACCCTATGGTTCTAAAAAACTATATTGGTGGCATGGCAGTTGTGGCCATGAGTGGCAGGCCAGCGCAAAGGCAAGATCAAGCGGTGAGAATTGCCCGATTTGCAGTAACGCCAGAATCGTTGCGGGTATCAATGACCTTGCGAGTTTGAAACCGGAACTACTGAAAGAATGGTCGCCGAAGAATACCATCCAACCAACAGAGATCGGTGTTGGCTCTCATAAGAAAGTGCTTTGGATAGGAGCTTGCGGACATGAGTGGAGCGCAGAAATCCGAAATCGCGTCAGGGGAACTGGTTGCCCCTACTGTTCGCACAACGCAGTCCTTCAAGGATTTAACGACCTTGCAACTGTACTGCCGCAGGTTGCAAAGGAGTGGTCGCCTCGAAACGCACCGCTCAAGCCAACACAGGTAACGCCTTATGCAAATCGGAAAGTTTGGTGGAAATGCGAACAGGGCCATGAGTGGTTTACGCTCATATCTACACGGGCTTATGGAAGCAAATGCCCTTATTGCAGCGGAATAAAATTGCTGAAGGGATTCAATGATTTAGCTTCGCTCCATCCGCAGCTCGCATTGGAATGGTCACAAAACAACGGCACATTATTGCCGGAAGATTTCAACGAGCGCTCCACCAAAAATGTCTGGTGGAAGTGTAGTACCTGCGGACACGAGTATAGGGCGGTAATCAAATCCAAAGTTCATGGGCTAAAATGCCCGGTATGCACGAAAAAGGCTTTGTTGCCCGGTTATAACGATTTGGCAACTACAGACCCGGAGCTGGCACAGGAATGGAATGCTGCCAAAAACACAAGAAAGCCCACAGAGATATCAAGACTGTCACAATACCCAGTTTGGTGGAAAGGCATTTGCGGGCATGAATGGAAGGATAAAGTGTTTCACCGTGCAGTTGAAGGAGCCGGCTGCATCTACTGTGAGAAAGCATTTCTTAAGGAGCTGCCATATCTGCTTGTAACGATGTATGCAAAGCAATATGGGCTTGCGACACGCACAGACGACGAAAAACTGATTGGGGCACGGATCGATGCGGTTATCCCGGAACTGCGGCTTGCGTTTGCCTTTTCTCAAAAAGGCACTGATAGAGAAGCCAAAGTTGAGGAGGTTCTTCGCTTCCTGTGCAAAGCGAAAAGGATACAGTTATTTGTGATACGGCAGAAAGACCCGATTGCGCTTGCCACAGAAATCAAGCAAGCCTTCGCTAAGGCAAACCTATTTATAAATTCGGATAGTCAAAGGGATGTTGCCCATCTTCGGAAGCGATACTTTGCTCAAAAGAACAATGGAAACTAAAAAGAGGAACTGCGACTTGCAGTTCCTCTTAGTTCTTTTGATTCGTTTTTACTGCATGGGCAAGTAACATGTTGAGTGCGTCTTGCTTTGCTCGCTCATCAGCTTTTCGTGATGCGATCAACAAGCTGAGTTCATATTCAGACAGTGTAGAGTCCTCGATGTCCTGCCTTCCCAGCAGGTAGTCAACCGTTACGCCAAAAATATCTGCCAGTTGGATCAGAATGTCAATGGAAGGCTGCCTGGAGCCGGTTTCATAACGGGAGTAAACCACGGAGGATACGCCCAATGCGGAGGCCACTTCTGCCTGTGTAAGCCCCTTGCGAGTGCGAATATCCTTGATGTTCACAGGCACGACCTCCTTCCAATATACTATATTAAATTATACTACCGGAGCGGAATGCAATGTACTACCGTATCGGTAAATGACTCGTTGACCAGATACCGTTTTGGTAGTATCATATTCCACAGGGGTAAATGCTTCGTGTCACTTCGCACCATCTCGGAATGCGGAGGAATACATGAACCTAAAAGAAATACGAGTCAGTCGCAAACTCAAAGTACAAGAGGTATCTGACTATCTGTGCTGCTTGCCATCTGTTTACAGCCGTTATGAGAATGGCAAACGAGAGCCATCCATCGATATTCTTCTGAAGCTGTCCAAGCTGTACGGCGTTTCAGTTGATTGTCTAATTGGAAATGATGAGGTCGTTGACACGAGCATAACCGAAAAAGAAGCTGCAATGATAAGCGCTATGCGTCAGGCGGACGAACGAGCCAGACAGGATGCAATTGCCTTATTAGAGCTGCATACAGGGAATAAGAAAATCTAAACAGAGAGGTGCAAAGTGACAGGAGCTTTGCCCTCTGTATCTTGAAAGGGCACCGTGCAAGCGGTGCTCTTTCTTTTAAGGTCGCAAGGCAGCACGCACTTTTGTGAGCATCCCTTTTGCGAGGTTAAAAGCAGGAAAAGTGCGAGCTTGGACACCGTTTTTGCCAAAATGGCTCAGTGAAAAGCGGTTATTGCCGAAACGGCGATGGAAGCAGATGTGTCACCACCTTATAATAATAGTAGTGACTTATGATCCCTATCTGCTTTGAGAAATGTGCGAGGTTAGAATGGAAGGTTCCGTTTACCAATACTACGCAAATGTCCGAACTGAGCCGGTTGAATGGCTATGGTATCCCTATATACCGCTCGGGAAGCTGACGGTGCTCCAAGGCGATCCCGGTGAGGGTAAATCTACATTTGCGTTGAATGTCGTAGCAAGAATTACGACAGGACAGCCTATGCCGGATGGTGTTCCTGCTAAAGGAAAGCGTGTTGCAATCTATCAGTGTGCTGAAGACGGTATTGCAGATACAATAAAGCCCCGTCTCCAGCAGGCCGGAGCGGATTGTGAACGAGTAGCTTATATCATAGACAACGACATTGCATTGACACTGGAGGACGGTCGAATCGAAACAGCGATCAAGGACACACACGCCAGTGTATTTATTATCGACCCCATTCAGGCATTTATCCCGCCTGATGCAGATATGCAGAGTGCCACCAAGATGCGCTCTGTTCTGCGGAAGCTGGCAAATATTGCAGACCGCAACAAATGCGCTGTAATTCTCATCGGTCACATGAACAAAGGCGGCAGTAGCAAATCATTGTATCGAGGGCTTGGCTCTATCGACATTGCTGCTATTGCACGAAGTGTGCTCATGATCTCAAGAGATGAAAGCCGCCCTGACATTCGATACATGTATCCGATAAAATCGAGCCTTGCTCCGGAAGGACCTGCAATTGCTTTCTCGTTCAAAGAGCATGGCGGAATCGTATGGCACGGCAAATATGATCTGAATACCGCAGAACTCATGGACAGCATCACAGTAAAAACAACCAAGCGGGAACGAGCTCGTGCAAAACTGGTTCAGCTTTTGGAGCATGAGGATCGTCCGGCAAAAGAAGTATATGCCGGCCTTGCTGATATAGGCGTTGGAAGCCGTACTGTTGAGAAAGCAAAAAAAGAACTCCAAGTCACAACTTACCGTTCTGGCGGAAGTTGGTACTGGAGTTTGCCAAAACCCAAATAACCAATGATGTTTACCGGGAGATGAGATGATGGAGAACTTGGTTTGGAAAGCCTACTATCACAGTATGAGTGGGCATGAGATTCGGCCATTTAACATATTTGAACATGGGAGATTCAGAGAAGAAGTACGGAAGCTCTTGCTGAAATGCACAGAGAAAGAAGCATTCGCTGAGGAGCTGCGCCGTTCTCTTTTCTACTATTACTGCAGTAAATGTGAATGGGAAGTTGTCATCGGACCTTGGTGCGGAGATCGGGGCACGAAGGAAATCAAAGTCGATGTCTATATGCAGGTCATGAACAACTGGGATATCTTCGTGGATTATGTTTGGAACGAAGGAAAGAAGCAAAGACGATGAGTGTGAGCACAGATACAGAGCGGATTTTCCGAATCGGTGGCTATGTAAAGCGGGCAAAACTGAATCTGCGCAATGAGCGTGAGATAAGAGCCTTTCATCGAAATGCGATTGAAAGACGGTTTGGTGATTTTGAGGATGGCACACTCGTGGATGTTTATATCGACATCACCGGTTATAAAGAAACGGCCAAGCGTCCTGAGATGCTGCGGCTTATGCGGGATTGTGCAGATGGAAAAGTGAATCTGATTTTTGCAGAAACCAAAGGATATTTGAGTGCAAACACACGCGAGTTCTGCTACTGGCTCCATTTCATCTTTAATCTGAAAGAACGGGTAGACATCATAACCGACGATGACAAGTTCAACATCAACACGATTCTCAACGCAGACAAGCAGCGTGAGGCACTGATAAAAATGGCTGAAGACTACATTTATCTGAATCCGCCTGACCACCAGAAGTGGTTGAATGGAGTGGTTTCTGCCATCACAAACTTACGGGAGGACGGATAAGGATATGGCAAAGGATGAAAACAAGGAATCGGAAATCCGAGGCGATGAGCAAGAAATCGTAGACCAGCGGCTTCCGGTGTGGCGTCCGCAGGATGCTGACCGAGAATATTACCGGTATGAAACGAAGAAGAGAATCCAGCATTATACGGTTCCGCCGCAGACTATTTTCCGTCCAGCAAAACCAACGCCTACCATTCGAGATGCAGAGCATAAGCGTGTTGCAGTTTATGCCCGTGTGAGTACGAAGAGCAAAGAGCAGGTCTCCTCCATCGAAAATCAAACAAAGTACTATACAGAGAAGATTGCCAAAACGCCCAACTGGGATCTGGCGGAAATATACAGTGACGAGGGCAAATCCGGCACATCGAAAAAATGGCGTCCAGAGTTCAAACGAATGCTGGAAGATGCGTCGAAGAAGAAAATGGATTTGATCGTTTGTGCCAGTGTGTCTCGTTTTGCCCGTAACATCTCTGACCTGATTGAGGAAGTGCGGAAACTAAGAACGACGAATCCGTCAAACCCGGTCGGCGTGTATTTTGAAACGGAGGACCTTTATACGCTGGACCCGAACATCAACGAAAGGCTTCAGATGCAAGGCCTTTTTGCAGAGTGGGAATCCGGCAATAAAAGTCGCCGCATGATCCTATCCTATGATCAAAGAATCTGCACTGGACAGTTTCCGCTATCCGATCTGCTCGGTTTACGGCACACAATAGAGGGCGGTTTCATCATCGAGGAAGAAGAGGCGAAGACGGTTAAGTATATTTTCCTTGCTACGCTGTGTGGGTACACAGCGGAAGAAATCGCAGAGGTGTTGACGGAGAAGCAACGGCCAACACTTCGAGGCCGTACTGAATGGACGCCCTCAATGGTGAAAGCAATTATGGAGAACGAACGGCGTTGGGGTGATCTTGAGGTTCGGAAAAGGGTCGTCATTGACTATAAGGAAAAAGTCACGGCGAAAAACGATGGTCTGAGAGAAGGAGCCTACATCCCCCATTACCATGAGGGAATTGTATCTCCTGAAATTGCAAGAGCAGCACATATGATGCGAGCCAGCCGATACAAGTTCGGAAGTGTCCCGGATGTTTATGTGATCGATAGTGGAGCACTGAAAGGCTTCGTCAGTATCTCCCCGACATGGAGCGGCATCGACAATCGGGCTTTTCAGGATATTTCACGCCAAGTTTACAACGAGGATGAGTTTTGCGAGCTTCAGCGTCGGGCAAATATCATGAACGGCAGAACACACAGCAATGTCGTTTCCATGACGCTGAATGATTACCGGGTTGCACCCGGTGTCATGTTCATGACCCGTAGTGATCCGCAGCTTACATTTTCGCAAAGAAGTATGAAATTGAATGCAGTCTGTTGGGAAAAACTTGGGCAGCAGAAATATGTAGAGTTCTTGTACCACCCGGTACTGGAAGTAATTGCAGTACGAAGCTGCAATGCCACAAACCCCAATGCGGTGCTATGGGACGAAACGAAAAAGTCGGGTCTTCAACTATGTACTTCCGCATTCTCAAACGCCGTCTATGATAAGCTCGATTGGATGAGAAAGTATAAATTCAGATTCAGAGGTGTGACCCGTGTCAGAGGGGGCGAAAGGATCATTTTCTTTTTTCTTGATGAACCGCAGATCTTGGTTGGAAAGGATAAAAAGCACCTTGATGCTATGGACACCTCAGATTCAACCGTAAAGTACATTCCCTATAAGGAAAGCGAGTGTGACGGTGCGGCTGGTTTGGTGGCAGGAATCGCTTACCCTGAGAACTGGCAGGAACAAGTTGGTGTCAGTTATGAGATCAAACAGCAACGAGGGCGTTTCCTTGATGCGGTGTCTTCAGCAGATATTCGCAACCATGGTACAAAAGTAGTGAACCCTTTTATAGGAGTAATCCCTACACACGGAGAGCTTGAAGATGAATTAGAACAAATCTATGAGGCAATGTAACCGGAGGACAATATGGATAACGATAATTTTTCCTTTCTCGCTGATGCAGAAAGCTCGATAACGGGAGATAAAACCGAAGGGTACACGCCCAAGGAGCAGGAGCTGATTCATCAATTGGTTCAAGAACGACTGGGCAAGAAAAATGCCATCGAGTTTGAATCTCTCGATGACTATGTTGTTCCGCCCAAAATGTTCTTCTCCATGATTAAGAAACCGGCTGTGAGTATTCGTGCAAACAGAATGGAATTTAGTATGTCAGCGATCCGGCTGTTTGAGGGAGTACAGCACGTCCTTCCTATGCTCAGTGAGAATAAAAAGCGAATGGTTGTGGCCATCTGTGCGGAAGAAGAAATCTCTTCGATTGAATGGGCAAGACTAAAGAAAGATAAGTGGGTCAACCGTTCTATATCCTGCCCGGAATATGTCCAAAGCATTTATAAGATGATGAACTGGAACAAGGAGTGTCGGTACAAGATCTATGGACGGCTTGCCAATTCTGAGCGAGGGCTGGTTCTGGTATTTGATCTTGCATCCGCTGTTATGTTTGATCCGCTGCCGGAGGAGTACTTTGACAAGCACACCGGCAAAATGAAGAAACGCATTGTTAAATACTATCCTGATGAGATCCGCATGAAGTTGGGCAGGAGTTATTCGGATTATGAAGCCCTTCAGCAACGAAGCAGCTTCGAATCACTATCCGGATACATGGACACCAGCGGAGGCGCTGTTCCCGCTACGGTTTCTGAAGAGCTGGCTGCTTCCATCAGTATGCAGGAGCAGGAGAAGAAACGGGAGACTTTGTTTGGCACGATTATTGGAAATGGAGGTGACGATGATGTCCGAAACAACGAATGAGGATAGAATGTATCCAATCGAAATGACGCTGCAAGGCGCTCGCTGCTGTATCAGCATCGGCAAGGGCGTTATAAAAGCCTTGGGAAAGCCGAGCCATGTCTCAATTAAAATTTCAGATAGCCATGATTCTCTGAGCGTTTTCCCTTGTGATGAGGATGATGTGATGGCTTTCCGAGTTCCGCTGAAACTGTTCACCGATCACAGATGCGTCATGAGGATCAACAGCAAGCAATTTGTTCATGGAATCATGCGGACAAACCAGATGGACACTTCAAAGACATATGTTTTATCCGGCGAGTTTCTGGAAGAGAAGAATACAGCAGTATTCTCGTTAGTTGAGGGCGTCAGTCTTCGTACACAAAAAGGGATGGCGCAGTCATGAACGATTTCGTCAGAGAGTTTTTTGAGGATCAGCCTGAATTACTCAGGCGATATGAACGCAACGAGGCACGATATATCTTGCAGCTTCCGAAGAACTACGATACAATTAGCATTGACGTTGGAATTGATATGCTGATGACGCAGAGGTCGTCGGGACAGCCCTTGATTTGACGCAGACGACCCGTGCCGTCGATCACAACACCCGTGTCCCTATGGTGGGATTTCCCCAGCACCGCTTGGAAACCTACCTTACAATGCTGACCGACAGAGGGTACGATGTTGAGGTCAACGCTTTGGAGGACGGTAAACGCATTACCCGCACCGTGGTTTCCACCACGAAGGAAGCACCCATCGAGTCCAAACCTATCGGTAGGATCGACTATCTCGGCACGGACGGCAAGGTCGGTGAAAGCATCGAGTACACCAGCCCGTATAGCTTTGAGAAGGACATCAAGGAGGAAAACTACTACGGTGTCCCGATGAGCATTGTTCTGTATAAGGACAAGGACGGCAACACCATTCCGCACAGTTTTATCACCCAGCTTGACCCACCGCCCAAGGGCTTTGAGATCATCGACAGCCCGTATTTGCCGGAAAATGCTCTGGACAAGGCGAAGCATCTCATTGATGATTTTTGCCGTGAGGAGTATCAGCGTGAGGATGGTGCGGACTACACCGATCTTACTGATGTCGGCGTTGCCTACACCACGACTGAGGACGACAAGCATGAAATACAGGCAAGGGTCAATCTTGTGGATTTCCGCATCGAAACTCTTGCAGACGGCAAAGTCGTCCGCAGTGTGCAGTATACTTCTCACGGAACATCATCTCCGCATAGCCCCAGGTCTGCGCTACCTCGGGACGGAGTTCGTACTGGTCAATCTCGCCCATCAACCGTGTGGCGTCCTGCAGACTGGGGTGGTCAACCACGGATAAAAGCGCCTTATACTTGACCATATCCGATTCGGGCCACTCCCGTTCTATTTGAGCCAACCGCTTGGCAAATTCGTCGGCCTGTTCAATGCCATCCTCATCGTCGATAGCGTTGTTGATAGCATCTCGCAGGAAGGGGATCAGGCAATCCACACAGCGGAATGCACATTCATCCACTGAGGCGGCATCTACTTTTTCCACCGCTCTCCATATACCGGCATCCGCTGCGGGAAGATTCAGCACTGCGGTTTTGTCGTTATCATAGCTTGGGTCATTGAAAAATCCCTTACGCACCTCCAGCACCACCGGAGCATCGGAGCGATGGAAGCAAGCCGTTTCATTGGACTGGCACACATAGATGTCCTTGATTTCTCCACCCAGTTCCGCATAGCCGAAGTCGGTGAACACGCCGCCATGATCCTCCTGATGCTGTTCTCCCAACAGTTCCAGCAGTCTTTCTTGAAAGCCGCTGCCCTCCTCTGTGGTGTCAAGCAGAGCCATAGCCTCATTTGAGAGCATTTCATTTGCGTATAAAAACGCCCCCAGTTCTTCATGATTGGAAACTCGGGGCGCAAAACAGCAGATATCGGTATTGTAGGTCAGGTTAATCAATTGGTTCAGCGGAATGGGAGCGACGCGGTGATTCTGCTTGATTTTCAAAAGAGCATCCATCCCTTTTTTCTGCTCCTCTGTCAGTGAGGCCAATCGCTGGGCAAACAGGTTTAGGTCGTATAGATTAGCATTCCACCCAATCATGGCATGCGTGAGGCCATTGTAATGGATGCAGGTTAGCTCATTTTTGCAGAAGCTACCGTCTTTGATTCTCGCCTTTTGGAGTGCGTCGCTGAACTCCGCAAAGGATGCTGGCATTTTCATTACCGTGGCCGTCTCATAAGATTTAGGTCCACTGTTGCTGATCTCCACCTCGAAAATTGTCTTATCTAAGAGTAATCCCTCCCTGTGTAGACTCTTGCTCAGGAGCCTCGGGCGGTTCCATGTCTGAGTGAACTTCGTTTACGGTTTCCAATATGGATTCCAAGTCTCTTTTCCGAGAAATATTCGCAAAATCCACGGAGCGGCAGTATACTTCGCCATCCTTTCCCACAGAGCACTGTGTCTGCTCTTTGCCTCGCATCTTTTTCGATTTCACTGCCAGGCATCCGTCATCGGCAATTCGTGAGGAGAAGCCCTTTTCCTTTAACCGCTCCGACAATACCGAAAAAAACTGCCGCGTTCTCCCATCAAGATCCATTTTATACGCCTCTTTCTATAAACTCATTCCCTGCATCTCAATATCTTCTGCAGGAGCGGAAGGGGCCTCATAGAGTGTGCTTCGGCCATAAGCGATGCGGATGATATCCTCTGCGGAGTAGTCGGAGCCAGCGCCAAAAAGATGCCTGAACCGCAGGCGGTCTGACGGAGCAATGTACCATGTGGAATACTGAGACTTCAGCCCTTTCAGGGATTCAGCCGATGTTTTGAAGGTCAGTTCCACTCCGTCCTTCTGTACCGTGACATTGACCGTCTTTGCGCCACTTTTTTGGAGGGCATCTGTAATCGCCCGCATCCGATAGACCGGTGCATCGCTGTCCTGGCTGAGCATCTGATACTCTGCCAGCAACGCATCCTTCTTTAGAAACTGCGCCAGAAATTCCTCCTGGTTGTCCCGCATGTACTGTTCCGCAGTTGTTTTTATATAATCCTCCGGGGATTTGAGGTAGGAGAGCAGGGTGTCTTCTGTCAAGGATGTATAATACTCACTGTGAAACTGTACATCGGGTTTCTCCCCAGAAAAAACGAGGGAAGCTGCCTCCCGCCCTGCCTCGGTTCCCTTGTAATACCGGTATGAATTGATGTTCCTCTCACTGGTGAGTTCCCTGACAGAGAGGCGACTTCGCTCATTGGAAATGGCCGCCTCAACATAGCGGTCGACCTCCTGAGCGATGCGCTTCCCAAACGCCGTAGAATCCTGGCATTCTTCTTCCGTCAGTCCGGAGACAAAGTTGGGAAGGGGGTCATCCAGAAGATGGAGCGCCTGGTGTTGCCGGTCGTACAGGCCGCAGAACTCCAAACGGTCGCTCCAGCTGATCCTCTCTCCATAAAATGTTTCGCATCCAAAGAGGTAATCAATCTCTGGCGTTGCGGGAACTTTCACTACTGAGCCCAAATGCTTGCCCTTTTGCAGAACTAAAACTGGCACAGCGGCATTTTCCAGCCACTCTTGAAACTCCTGCCGGGGAAGTGGGGCCTGCTTTTGCTGCGACATTACAAAATCCTCCCATTTTACTGTTTCTGCTCAAAGTTTGCACAACTTGTCTGTCCCGAGTATGACTCTTCATAGTGTTTGGGGTCAGCACCAGGCACATCCCACCCAGCCATGCTTCCTATCTCCATAGCTTGCCGCTGGATGGGGGTGACGCCCAGGTCTTCGTTCAACTCATCCGCCAGTTCCACATTCCCTTCCTTGTCGCCGGTATCCCAGTCGGAGGGGTAGTAGCCAGTTTCACCCCGTTTGATGCAGATAAGCTGTCCGGTGGTCCGCAGGGTGGAGAAGCACAGTTCCGGCAACCCCTCGGCCACCTTGGGGGCAAACCGTTCCTGTTCGGTTTGGATGCTCCAATCATCAGGCTGCCACAGATGGACATACAGCTCGCCGCCGTCCACCTCGATGGGGCGCTGCTCGAAGCCTTCGCCCCATCCGTCAGAGGCTTGTCCACCCAGGTACTCTTTTAAGATGGTAAGCTCTTCCGGAGTCAGCTCTCCGGCCACCCGGCACTCCGCTACGCCCCAGAGCTGGCGATTCCTGACCTCAACAGTAAACACCGCCGAGCG
>ULPM01025484.1_pt1 | contig 13891 bp, 6 predicted proteins | sample 1953501 | NCBI WGS metagenome assembly ULPM01 (sample SAMEA4835629, study PRJEB28245) | human gut metagenome | biome: gut microbiome; material: fecal sample | place: Denmark | collected 2008
TTCAAACCATCCATACCCTTGTGACATAATAACCATATCTCCACTCATCAAGTCTGTTGCAATATCTACAGATTTCTGTCCAAAATCATCGTGGCCACCCGTACCACCTGAATTCATAGCAAATGTAGTGGAATATGTACCCAAAGCTTGTCCCATTAAGATATTAGAGTTCCATTTCGCTACTTCCTGTAAATCTCCGGAAGTAATGTAATCTGATGGACTCTTTTCTAAGAAAGAATCACCACAACCACTCAATAGTAGTGATAACCCTAAGGTTGTTACCGGAATATATATTTTTATATTGAATTTCATAATTCTTATTTTTAATGTTAGAATTGAATTTTAATACCACCCATTATTGTACTTAAAGGAGCATACTGGCTTCTACCTGATTCGCCGGAATCATTTTTGTTATCATCGTTAACATTGTCACTATTACCGGAAGACGCCATAGAAACATACCCCTTACGTGCTGACCAATACAATAAGTTGTCACCTGAAATGAAAAAGTTCAAATCAGAAAGATGTAGTTTAGCAACAATACTTTTGGGCAATGAATAACCTATTCTTACGTTAGCAAGGTTTAAGAATGAACGGCTTGTCAGGAAGCGAGTAGAACTTGCATTAGCATAGTTAGTACCATCAGCGCCACCACCATAGTCGTTAGATAAACTTGGAATATTAGTTATGTCACCTGGTTTCTGCCAACGACCTTCTATATCTTTATGCCAATTATATGAACCTGATGTACCACTGTGCATTATCGCTGCATAGTTGTAATCGTAACCATAACCACCAATTCCATAAGAGAAGGTTGCATTAAGGGTAATTCCCTTAGCGTACAAATCGAATCCAAAGCCACCTTGCAATGCAGGGATACCAGACTTATCTACAAACTTTTTGGTAGCTTTATCCCAGTCGCTAGTTTGCTCTACTTCAAGCTTATTAATTGTATTCTTAGACTTATAAGTTTCCATATCAGTGATCAACTCTCTTTCACCATTAGCTTTTACATTATAATATTGGTTATATAATGCGAAGCCGGTTTCCGGATCAACGCCTGCATATTCGCGGATATAGAAGTCATATAGTGAATGACCTTTTGCCCAACCATAATATGTACTGATTTCGATAGGCTTCTCCGTACCGGTTGTTTCATCGATAGGCATTTGGGTCATCTCATTTTTATAGTAACCTCCATTCAGTCGGAAATCAAATTTATAATCCTTCTTATTTAATAAATGTGCTGTCAATGAAAATTCAACACCTTTATTTACTAATGCTCCGTCATTTACCGGATAAGATGCATATCCCAAAGAAGGAGCAACTTGCTTCATAAACAACATATCGGTTGTTTTCTTGTGGAAGTATTCTACTTCGCCTTCTAATACATCGGCAATATTAAATTCGATACCGGTATTAATAGTAGTGCTTCTTTCCCAAGTCAAATCGGGATTACCTTTAAATTTAAAACTGAATGTGAATTCATCATTTAAGTTATCAATTGTATAAAGGTCTTCATAAGGATAGTAACCGGCAACAACCGGGCTCGTTATAAAATCTTGGTTACCCAATACACCCCAACTCAACTTGTATTTCAAGTTTTTCAACCATTTGACATCTTTCATGAAGTCTTCATTTGTAATGGCCCAGGCAGCACCTACCGAACCAAATATACCCCATTTATTTCCTTTGGCAAAACGAGAACTACCATCCGCACGAACCGTTCCGTGAAGGAAATATTTATTATCGTAGTCGTAACGGAGTTGGCCAAAGTAACTTTCAATGGAATATCCATATGTATATGATTCCAGATAATCCATAATTACACCATTACTCCATTCTGTATTATCTGGTCTAACAATTTTAGATTTGCTTCCATAAGCAACAGATGTTTTGCTGGATGTTGACTCGTGAGCTACGAAAGCATCAAAATTATGTTTATCAAAGCTCTGTCCCCAGGAAAGTATCTGATTAGCTGTGAAATTCAGGTAGTTAGTCTGATATTTTGCAATCTGTCCTTTGCCAGCACTATCACCATAATAAGGATTGGTAAGTTCATTCTCTGCCGAACCTAAGTACTGCAAGCCAACATTTGCAGTTATTTTAAAGTATTTCAGGAATTTAGCTTCAAAAGATCCATTTCCATTGAATTGATGTGAAACAATTTCATCCTTATCTAATAATAATGCACCTGCCGGATTGATACCGGAAGCGAAAGGACGCTGATATCCGGCATTCATGCCATAATCAAATTTGTTTCCACCAATTTTCGTGTCTTTTACGATATTTCCATCTTCATCACGTTCAAATACAGGGAATAAAGAAGGCATACCATTAATAAACTGAAAGCCGTTGTTCGTATTACTATCCGATTGTCCAGGCTTATTGGTTTCCATATATGCATATGCCAAAGATGTTGTAGCCTTCAACCATGGAGTAATTTGATTACTCATATTATTACGAACATTAAAACGCTGATAGTCTGAAGAAATATAATAGCCTTCATCTTTCAAATAACTAAAAGCAGTATAATGAGTCAGTTTTTCATTACCACCAGATATTTTTACGCTGGCATCCAATTTCTGACCTGTACGGAAAATATAGTCATCCCACTTTTCAGGAGTGTATTTACGTGCAACTCCACTGTTAAAACGTCCGGTAGCAGGATCAATCAACTGTGCACCATCCGCGTTCCACATATTATAGATTGGAGCAATACCATATTGTGCTTGAAAAAGATTTTTAGATGCCCATGCAGCAGATTGTGTGGCATCCATACCACCTCTGTTACCTGCATAATTTTTCAAACCTTCCCAAGTTAACTCTGTAAATCGTTCAGGACTGTCAATTACATCATACTGCGGGATTAGGCGCATATTGGCTCCATACTTAATTTCTGCCTCAACGTGTGTTTTGCCCTTTTCACCTTTTTTAGTTGTAATCAAGACTACCCCATTTGCGGCACGTGAACCATAAAGTGCCGTAGCAGTAGCATCTTTCAAGACTGTCATAGAAGCGATATCACTGGGGTCAATGCCGCTTAAATCGGCTTCAAACGGGATACCATCTACTACATACAGTGGAGCGCGACTTGAATATGCCGAGCCTAAACCACGAATACGGATACTTGCGTTTGAACCAGGTTGACCAGAAGTAGACATTACCTGAACACCAGCAACTTCACCACTTAAAGCTTTAGATAGTTCTGTTGGGTTTTTTAGTGATATCTTTTCTCCTTTAATTTCCGTAGCTGAACCTGTGAAAGATTTCTTCGTAGCAGTACCATAAGCAACAACGACAACTTCATCGAGTATTTCGGTATCTGCCTTCATGACTACCTTTACATTTGGTTTGATCAAAACCTCTTGTACCTTCATACCAATATACGAAATCTGCAACGTATTCGCAGAACTCGGTACTATATATATAACTGATATTAAGATGATTATATTTGTTTATAGAACTCAATGAAAGAAAATAAATATTTACCAAAACATTGATTTTAAGGTGCATAAGAAATGCTAGTACATATTTGTATCTACCGGAATTATCCTTGATTTGTATTTTAAATATCTAATTATAAGATTATTATCATTATATAACAAGCGAAAATAAACAATAAAACCGATACTATGGGTTCTCACCAATACATAATTGTATAATATATTTTAAATTGTTACCAAAATCAGAACGATATATTTTATATCTAAAATTGATTCTTTTAAATGTCTTGATTTTTATTCAAAAAAGCACTATATTCGATCGGATGCAATGTGAATACATACAACTAAAAAATAAGAAAAGAATATAGAGATCAAAAACGATAGATCCTTGTTATTGACTACATTCTCATTATCGAAGCTTGTTCGGGAGTTATACTCAATAGTTGCTCATGCTGAATGAATGTAAAAAGATCGCTCGCTTCCCAGTGAACGGTCTTAAAAAACTTAGCTAAATATAGGTATACAATGATTTATATAAAGAATCGCACTCTTGATTTTTGAAAAAATAAGATAAGCCCCACTCTTTCATTTGGCATAAAACAAATGAAAGAATGGAGCTTATTAATAGGTTAATTCACTAATTCCTTATTTAGCAGCCTCTAAGGACTCTAAATAAGCATCCCCATTTAAGTACAGATATGAAGGATTAGCACAAGGTGAGGCAGCCCCTTCGCTATAATCCGCCATCTTAATATACAAAGAGTTGGCAGGGAAGGTAATACAGCCAGCCTTTTCATCATAAGTTCCCAATGGGTATGTCGCAATATTTGTTGACAGATTTCCATATACAGAGCCGATAGAGAACATTCCATATCCCCAGTCCATGCCTAAATCAACTGGTGATAATGCCGCTCCCTGGCTGGTCACATCAATAGTAAAGAGATATTTGCCCGGTACCACATCGCTTTCCTCATTAAAAGGATAACCATCGTAGCCACCATACTCATCTACCGTTTCTGTCGCTACACGTGCAAACGGACTGTCAAAGCGGAAACGAACGCTGGTAGCCGTTTCTGCCCGTTCCAGTTTTACAGCCATCGGCATTGAAGGATCAACGCCGAAGAAAGTAGATACAGTACCGTCTAAATAATAACCGGTGCCGATTGATTCCCATTTAATGATACTGAAATTAACAGAAATTTCATTATATCCACTAGTGTATTCACTTACATTATCACCACTCACGGCCAGCTTTAGATTATAAAGAATCCCTGCTGTCGCTGATGGAGTCTCCACAGTCAACGTCGTAGTTGCCTCTCCGGCAGCAAATGATGCTGTAGAAGGGCATATAAATATATTCTCTTCGTTATTCAAGACCTTTATATCCACAGAACCAGCTGCATCAGTTACAGAACGTTTTAGTGTAAGGATAAAAGAAGTAACTCCAGGTTCAACTTCTACCGTTTGGGTATAATTACCTGCAAAACAAATTCCTTGGTTGCCCTCCTCTAATCCTCCCGGAATATAACTTTCCGCATCCGGATCGCAAGCCACAGCCATCAATGCAATAGCAAACAGGCTAAATATTTTATTGATATATTTCATATTCTATCCTTTTTATAATTAACTTATTCTTCATCAGGTATCGGAGTTGGAGCAGATACCAACGGATTATTTTCCAACAATGGATTGTATTGTACCTCTTTGTTGGGGATACTGTAAATTTGGACCGGATCACCTGCAGCAATGTTAAATACCGCAGTTTTTGGGAATCCGCATCCCAAACGATTAACACCTTTATTCAGGCGCATGATATCGAAATAGGCTAAACCCTCACCCCAGAATTCGATACGTCGCTGATGCCAAACAGCTTCCTGCACAGCTTCACCTGTTGTAGCTGTACATTTATAAGACGGATCACGATAGGTATTTACAAAAGAATTGAGAGTGTTCACACCACCGCTTACATCATTGTTCATGGCTTGTGCTTCTGCTTTAATTAGATACATTTCCTCTACACGCATCAAAATTACATCAGTTGCATTGTTATTTGATCCCCATTCGTCATTCATTGGGCCATATTTCACTTGTGTGTAAACCGGAGCACCTTTTTTAGTAATATAAGCCTGTGCTGCTGCCGGCAGATTAACAGATACGCCTGTATCATCCAGAAACCATCCTTTACGTACATCACTTTCAGGAATCTGGTTGTAGAGTTTTGGACTGATTCTGCGCCATCCTCCCACAGAGGCATAGCCATAATTCAGTGATCCCATGTGAGATGGAAAATTACAAATACCAGTAGTACTTACACGGTCTTTATCCGTAATTAAGATACCCCACATCCATGAAGCATCTTCAATATCAATGAAAGTTGGTTTGCTCACCGCTGCGCTACTATATGGAACCGAAGATGTACTGGCAAGTGCAGCTTCGGCATCTTTCAATGCATCTGCATAATTGTGCATAGTCAGGTGAACACGAGCACGTATACCATAAGCAACATCAAGACTAACATAACGCTTGTCGGAACGGGTTTTCTTAGTGTTAGCCAATAACTCAATAGCCTTATTCAAGTCACCCAAGATGAATTCATAGGTTTCCTTTACCGTAGAGCGAGCGCAGCCATTTGCCGCTACCTCTTCCGCATTCTCGGAAGTAATAATGGGCACCCCTGGGGCATCTTCATGTCCCTTATAGTTAAACTGATACAACTGTACCAACGTAAAGTAATCGAATGCACGGATAGCCAATGCTTGTGCCAAATAAAATTGCAGAGTAGGGTCAGACGTTTCATTATCTACAGTACCAATAACAGCGTTGGCTGTATAAATTTGGTTGTAAAGCGTACCCCAAAATTCGATGGTAGCCGTACTCGTACTTAAGCAATCGCTATAATTGGCTGAATTAGAATACCAATTGTAGCCTGTTATATCAGCTACAAAATCCGTAGTTCTTGAATCAGTAGCTAACATAATAGTAGGATAACCTATATCACTATGTACGTTATCATCTTCGGTATAAATTTTAGCATATTGTGTAAAGTTAGCTGTAATAGCAGTTACGCTGGCTTCAATTTTAGAAGGGTCAGCAGCAACCACATTCTCTTTTTGGTCGGCTGTAATAGTAGAACTTAGTGGGGCAGTATCCAAGTCAGTACACCCGACTATAAATGCACCGAATAGAGCAACTTGCGTTATCTTATATATTCTTTTCATATTCTTTCTTTTTTATAAAATTCAACCATTTATCAGAATGTTACTTTCAGGCCACCAGAAATGGTACGTATAGGAGTGTAGCGGTCTGTTGAGGCAGTCGTATAGCTCATACGTGGATCAAGTCCTCTGCGGGCAGAGAAAAGAGCTACATTATCGGCTGCACCATAAACACGCAAGCTGCCGATACCCAAATTTCTCAACCATCTTTGGGGCAGTGTGTAACCTAATGTAATGTTATTGATAGCGAAATAGTCAGAACTTGTTAACCAACGATCTGAACTAGAATTGGTATATTTATCAATTGCATCTATACGCGGTATATCAGAATTCGTGTTTTCGGGTGTCCAGGCATTCAGTATATCTTTGTGCCAGTTATAACCAAGGTCATGTGAGCCACCACCATGCATCAACGCCTGATAACCACTATCATATATCTTTCCACCTAACTGATAAGCACACTGGATAGAAAAATCGAAACCGTAAAAATCCAATGTAGTGCCGATACCTCCATAAATAGTGGGGAGAAGATCACCGCTGGCCTGGCGGTTTGTGTTATAAGCAGCCGACCAGTCACTGGTTTTATATTCTGCTCCGTCAGTATCTTTAGCCCAATACTGTGCCTCACCACTTTCATGGTCTACACCTGCATATTTCGTCAAATAGAACTGATATAAAGATTCACCTTCACGATATATATAAGATCCATTAATCATTTCCCCTTTCAGGTCAGGGTGTAATTCAAGAATCTTATTTTTCATCATAGTTCCGTTCCAATTGATGACCCATTTGAAATTGTTAGTCTGAATCGGAGTGTAATTCAATTCAATTTCAACACCTGAGTTACGCACTGAACCGATGTTCATCGGGAACTGTGTATAACCATTGGACATAGCTACCGGCTTGTAATACAACATATCTTTCGTCTGGCGATTGAAATATTCGATGGAACCATCAACGCGTCCTTTCAGAAGAGCAAAGTCCACACCAACATTGAATGAATTGGATGTTTCCCAAGTGATATCTTTGTTTCCTTTATAGAAGAGTACACCGTCAGAGAATACTCCTTCCGAACCGCTCACTGTAAATTGATCTTGATAAGGATAATAGTTTGGGTATTCTTTATAAAGAAGGTTATCGTTACCTTGTTGTCCGAAAGAAGCTTTCAGTTTCAACATATTAATCCAGTCAATATGAGAAATAAAGTTCTCTTTAGCCATATCCCATGCAGCACTCACACTCCAAAAGTTACCCCAGCGATTATCCGGATGGAAACGTGAAGAAGCATCACGGCGATAAGAAGCACTTGCATAGTACTTTTCATCGAAATCATAGCTGGCACGTGTGATGATACCGATAGTAGCATATTCATCGTAGCTACCGGAACCATTTTTACGGTCGATCACATTTGAGGCAGTCCAGTTTTTATCACTATACATATTGTAGCCCAGAATATAATGAGATTCAGTATTATAATCCATACTCTCATATCCGGCCAAAATATCAATATGATGCACGTCAAATGCTTTTTTATAAGTCAGTAAATATTGCTGGTCCAGAGAATACGTGCGTGATGAATACTGTTGCACAGAACCGTTTTGGGATGCAGACTGGCCATAATACTTGTTACCTACAATATGTAAACGCGTATTGTCCACATGCAAACCTAAAGAAGCAGTTAAAGACAGACCATCCAAGATGTCTACTTTAGCATACCATTTCCCATTCAGGATATCCATTAAATATTCTTCCGTATCATAAAGGAAACTACTCATTGGATTAGACATACTCATAAAGTTACGAGTGAAGTTTGTACTTTCACCATCACCATAATCATATATCCGATAACCGGTATTAGCATCATGCATAATCTGACCTTCAGCATTACGAACATACATTGGATAAATGGGGGCAATGAAGTTACCTACAAAAAAGGCATTACCCGATGAAGTGGCTGCATCTGTGTCCTGATCTCCAGGATAGCGACTTTTTACATTTGCATAGCTTAAATTTACACCGAACTTCAGCCATTTCTTAGCTTGATAATCTACGTTTATACGACTAGAAATACGTTCGAAACCAGAGTTCTCAATAATACCGTCATCGGCAAGATAAGCAGCAGAGAAATAATAACTCAATTTGTCAGTACCACCAGATACGCTCAGATTGTATTCCTGACGCATGTTACTTTCAAACATTTCATCTGACCAGTTATCCGGTGTATAATAGTAATCACCATCACTATAACCTAACGTTGCATATGGATTCAGTTTGCCATCCCGACCTATCAGGTTCTGACCATTGGGCACATTGTAAATCTGATATCCTAAACCTGGAATCAAATCGGCATTAGCCTGTTGATAGGCTCTCTCAGCTGTATATTTACTATTATATACATAACCATTATATATGGCAGAGTATGCAGTTTCCATGTAAGTAGCTGCGTTTTGCAATACATCATAGTTCTTCACTAAACGCGAATTAGCTCCCCAACGTGCATCCAATGATACCAATGTCTCTCCGGTTTTTCCTTTTTTAGTTGTTACCAAGATAACACCATTAGCGCCACGAGCGCCATACAAAGCTGCCGCTGCTGCATCTTTCAGTACTGTCATTGACTCAATATCTTGTGAGTTGACGGCAGAAATGTCACCTTCGTACGGAATACCATCTACTACATACAACGGATTATTACTGGCATACATGGAGCCAATACCGCGAATACGTACTGTAGCTTTTTCTCCCGGCTGTCCATTTGTACTTTGTGTCTGTACACCTGATACTGTTCCGGAAAGAGCATTTGATATATTTGAAACCTGGCGTTTCTCCAGAGTTTCGGACTTTATCACAGAAGCTGAACCTGTAAATGCCGATTTCTTAGCCGTACCATAAGCGACCACCATTACTTCATCAAGCATTTCAGAGTCGGACTTCATGAAAACTTTTACAGTCGACTTTATAGCCACCTCCTGCGTCTGCATACCTATGTAAGAGATTTGCAATGTTTTCGCAGAACTCGGTAGGTTGCATCTTGTTGATAATCAATAACAAATATATATTTATAGAACTCAAATCAAGACAAATATAATTTATTAAATATCTAGAAACTAGATATATACAAAACATGAACATATATTTGTATCTACCTAAAAGCTCCTTTATTTGATTTTCAAATATCTAATTATCAGCTAGTTGTTTTTTTTGAATGTGAATATAAATGAGTGACAAAACTAATACTATGGGTTCAAGTAGAGATTGAAATGTATGAAATACTTGAATTTTCTACCCAAACCAGATTGGTAAATTGCATGCATATCAATAATTTACCACGTAGTCTTGATTTTTCAATAAAAAAGTACTATGTACAGTTGGGCTTAATACGAACAATTTCATTCTCACAAACAACAAATAACAGTATCGATAAAAACGATAAATAGAACATTTACTCTAACTTCCAATTAGCCTATATTAAATCAATATTTATTCTCTTATATAATAGAGAATTACAGGTTTAATTAGAGAAAATAAATATAAGAAAACACCCTAAAAGTCATATATAAAACTTTTAGGGTGCATTTCAGCTAAAACAACTTTATTTTAAGAAGACTTTATTCGTATCCCGGATTCTGCTGCCCTTGAATATTAGGGTTAACATCAACTTCTGCTTGTGGAATAGCTAATATTATTCTGTAATCATCCCAGTTCGGAGATATTAAATCCGTTGAATTTAAGTAATGGTCAGTACCCTCACCTGGTGTTTTTTCACGGTTTAGGGTTAAACCTAGTCGCATTGCATCGTAGAAGCGATGACCTTCCATGACCAGTTCCTTTCTTCTTTCTTTCAAAATAAGCTCTTCTGTCGCAGTAACATCTGTTAACTCGGGAACTGCACGTTTTCGAATCTCATTCAAATAGAAATCTGCTTTATCCTGATTGGGAGTTGATTTTTTCAGTGCAGCTTCAGCAGCTATTAAGTAGATATCTGATAAACGAAGTACGCGTACATTATTAACCGGTAATTTCCCATTATAGCCCGGGTATTTATTGATAAACCTTATCTCTCCATTATTATCCGCTTCAAAAAGTCCTGCACGTATATCATTTGGATATTCAGATATTAAAGTAACAAATGCTTTTGTAGCAATTAACTCGCCATATCCATCAGGACCTGCTACATAACCAAATAATTCAAGGTTACCTGAACGAGTTTCATCAATGTCAATATCAAAAACTGATTCCGAATTTTCTTTTTGTGCCCAAATAGAAAGATACTCTGCATTGGAAACCAATGAATAGGGGCCATCCTGTGCTACTTCATCAGCATATTTGAAAGCATTGTCCCAATCTCCTTTATAAAGATAAACACGTGCTAACAAAGCTTTTGCTGCCCAACGATTAATATGCCCATAGTTCGTTTCTTCATTTAAAAGACCGATGGCCTTCTCTAAGTCTTCTATGACCATCTTATAACCGTCAGCCACACTTGCACGTGAGGGTAGTTCATCTTCTGAGATAACCCGATCCGCCAAAGGAACCCCATAAGACGTACCATTATCTTTCAAATAAGGTGTACCATAAGTTAGTAATAAATTGAAATGGCAAAGAGCACGGATAGCAAGTGCTTCACCTTCCGAATTATCACGTTCAACTGTTTCTGGAATATTATCAATAACAGCCAGCATTGTATTGGCGCTATTGATAATTCCATAAGGAATACTCCAAAGACCTTCAGGAGAATTGTTAATCCGGTGAATAAAACGATAATAATTCTCTGTGCGAGAAGCGGTCTGACCTATAGGCTGTATATCATCGCCACCGACTTCACCTCGTACCAAGAAATTACATCCATAAAAACTGGTATTTGTCAGCGTATAATACATTCCATTCAGCGCTTTGTCCAAGTCTTTTTGCTCGCTCAAAGCTTCTTCTGGGGGGAGAGCATCGTCGGGATTTACCTTCAAGAAATCATCACAGGAGGTAAATACAATGATCGACACAACTGTAGCTAATATTAAAGATTTGATTTTCATATTTGTTTCTTTTTTAATGTCAGTTAATTATAATCCGATTTCGAAACCAAATGTAAAGGTCTTTAATGCCGGAAATGCAAAGGAGGTGACTCCATTGATAGCTTGTTCCGGATCTACATTCTTATAAGCGGACCAAGTCAATAGGTTACTTCCGGAGAAGAATACACGTACATTATTCATTTTGGCAGAACGAACCCATCTGGATGGTAAGGTATAGGATAAACTTAAAGTTTTCAGACGGAGATAATTGGAACTTTTCATATAGCGGTCGCTGGCATAACGAGCATAGGGATTGCCATTAACACGACGAGGAACATCAGTTTTATCACCCGGTTTCTGCCATCTGTTCAACTGGTCAGCTGAGATATTGTAGTAAGGAGTTTCACCATCTGTTCCCAAATAAAGTAACTCAATATCATCCATGATATGTCCGCCCAGTGAATAAGTAAATAAAGCATTTAATTCCACACCTTTCCATGAAAGAGTATTTCTCCATCCACCAATAATAACCGGATCTGGTTTTCCTATAATAACACGTTGTGCTTTACTCGGGTCCTTGGTCAATTCTTTATTAAGGCTTCCATCATTGTTCTTAGTATTTAAAACCCATTGCTCTTCACCGGTTTCCGGATCAACACCGGCCCATTCGCGACTCCACCAAGAGTAATAAGACTCACCTTCACGAAGAATACTGGTACCATCAATAATATCTTTGCCTCCATATAATTTTTTCACCTTATTGGAATTATGTGATAGGTTCAGGCCAGTAGTCCATTTCAGAGGAGTATCTCTAAATACATCCACATTTACATCCAACTCTACACCTTTATTTTGCATTTCACCCACATTTTTCAGAATTGAGGAAAAACCTGTAACTAAAGATACCGGTTGACTCTGAAGCAAATCTTTTGTGTTGCGATTATAATAGTCGAATGTAATACCTACTCTATCGAAAAGTCGTGCATCGAAACCGATATTGAAATTATAATTCTTTTCCCATGATAAATCGGGATTTGCTAACTGACTAGGGAATGAACCAGGATTCTTCATATAGTTATAACCATATCCGATGAGCTGCATGTGTCCGGTCAGACTATTGGGTAATGTACCATTAACACCATAAGATGCACGGATTTTCAGGTCATTGATATAAGCAAGATTCTCCATAAATGCCTCTTTGCTGATTCTCCAAGCGGCAGACACAGACCAAAAGTCGGCCCAACGTTGATTTTCGCCCAAACGGGAACTTCCATCACGTCGATAATTAGCAGAAACATAATATTTGCTATCATAATCATAATTAATACGAGAGAGGAATGATAACATACGGTCATCGCTATGGCCAGAATAAGCGGTTTGAGGATCTGAAGCATTCCCCATTTCCGGTAATTTATCTGTTGGATAATTTTGGTTTACAGCTTGAACCATTTGCGTATGACGCATATCTATATCCCATCCAATCAAAGCATCCAGGTTATGCAAACCACCAAATGAATGATTGTAGTTTAATACAGTGGAAGAATAAAGATTCTGGAACTGATATGGAATCTTAATCATCAAACCGTTCTTACCCGCATTTGATCCATTTTGGGAATTGCTTGGCCACCACGTTTCTGAATTATTGAGAATGAAATCATAGCTAACAGTTTCTTTCAAGGTTAAGCCCTCAATAAATTGATATTGTGCCCATAAGGAGTTGGCACTTCTGAATACATCCGAAGTATTCCTTTCCAATCCCATATTTTCAAGTGGATTCATCATTCCTAACTGTGGGAAGGGAAAATCATTGTAATAAGAACCATCTTCATTATAAATAGGGATATTCGGCATACATACCCAATTTACCAAAAAGTAGGGATTAGCGTATGAACTTCCTTCATCTGCCATTCTTGAGAATTGCTTGGAGAATGTCACATTAGCACCGAATTCCAACTTATTATCTGATGATTTATGGCTAACATTCAAGCGACCGGTAAAGCCTTCGATACCAGTATGAATAGCCTTACCCTGCTCATCTTTATAAGCAAGGGAAGCATAAAACTTATTTTTCTCATTTCCCCCCTGAGCAGAGAACTCATAATTCTGACTGAATCCGTGATCTCTGAAAAGTACATCTTCCCAATTAGAATATTTATCGAGTAGAGGAGCATAAGAATCGGCCAGTTCTTGCGCATAAGCTTTTGCATTGGCATCATCATAA
>ULPM01022150.1_pt1 | contig 13473 bp, 20 predicted proteins | sample 1953501 | NCBI WGS metagenome assembly ULPM01 (sample SAMEA4835629, study PRJEB28245) | human gut metagenome | biome: gut microbiome; material: fecal sample | place: Denmark | collected 2008
ACTCCGACCGTCATAATGTAGGAACTAACTTCATTCATTCTCCCCGCCAATAACCATGCTAGTAATATGTCTATATCGAAACAACGAACTAAGGGAGTTCAAAAATGAAGACTTACGAATTACAACCCAGCGAATATGACGGTCACAAGAGCTTTTACCATAAAGCAATTGTTCAAGAACTCGAAAGCGGTCTCAAAATTTTGGTTTCTTACTCGACAAACGTTGCTTACATCAAAAATGGGACGCTTTATAAGATGTCATATGCATGGTCTCGCACAACGGCCCGTCATATCAAATCGTTTTCCGACCGTTATGCAACAAATAACCCGTACATCGGTAAACACGATTGGGATAAGAGAGAAATTCCCGCTTATCTCTAAATAAAAGACCCGCAGAACGCGGGTCAAGTGTTATCTGATTCAATTCCTAGGATTTAGAAATTTAATTCCAGAGCTTTCAAAATAAAATTTCCTAGGCGCTGACAATTCAAATACTAGGCGCTGACAATTCAAATACTAGGCGCTGACTTTATTAAATTCCCCCGCCAATACTCGAACGGGTAATATATCTATATCAAAACAACACACTATAGGGAGTTCACAAAATGACTGAAAAACTAATCGCGATTTATTACCCGTATGCGCTTGCACTTTCTTCTCACGATTACAGCGGTCTTTACACCGACGATATTGAAATTGTCGGTGAATGGTTAGCAAACAATCATGTGAAGTCTGTAGAGGTTCTAAAAGATGAAAAAGGTAATTTCATATGCTCCGAAGGTTATTGTTCAGTATGCGAAGATTATGCAACTCGTATGTTATGCAAAGTGATTACTGAATAAGAGAACTTCAGCCCTCGAAAGAGGGCTTTTAATCTCTGGAAATAAGTAAACAGTTACTTATTTCCTAGGCACCAAATCAGTCAATTTGGTCGATTTCTGAAACTTCATCGTCGGTATAAATTCAAACCGCTTCTAAAACCTTCATAGCGCTCTTCTGAGCGCTTTTCTTTTGTTTTGTGAGTAACGAACAGGGTAGAAAAGAAAAACCTCTCAGAAAGCGTTTTTGAGCGTTTCTGAGAGGTTGGAATTTTATTGCTTAAGCATTAAGAAATGGATTGGGCTGTTTATTTTCGTCCAAGAACTTTCTTGATTCCTTCAAACAATCTTCCACAAGTCTGATTCGCTCTGCTTCCAGCTCCTCAACCTTCTTGGGATACAGTCCTTGTTTACGAATCTCCTTAATATGCTTGCCGACTTTATCCATAAGAGAACCAATCGCCTGCAAATTAACCCGTTTGTTCTTCATGGTCAGACGATATTCTCGTAAATCGTAAAACTCTTCCTGCTTCATCTTTTCTCCCTGCTGGGTTGATTGAAAACAAGATCATTGTACAACAAATAAATAAGTAATTAACTATTTACAAAAGACTAAAAGTGTGCTACAGTCTTAGTCACGAAGATTTTCCTGAAGTTTCTTCAGGGCTGTTTCGATCTTTGCCTTTTCTGGTAGCTTTTCGCTGTTTCTGCACTGTTTGCTCAAAAGCAAAGAGGACTTGTCAGTGAGGTTAGAACTAGACGGATGTTTGTTCGGTTGGTTTGAACTTGATAAGTCGGTGGAATTGGTGGCTCTCTCCCTTGCATAAGAATAAAAAGAATGATGCTCGGGTAGGGTAGCTTTTCCCAATTTCTGCTGACTTGATTCAAGGTTTTCCAACCGGATGGGGTTAACCCTTAAGAAAATAGAGAATAAATAATAAATAATTAAATTTAATTATTCTTAGCCTTAGCCTTAGCCGCATTGCGTCCAGAGAAAACGTAAAAAGAAAAACCTTCGGAATGACACAACACTCCGAATGAGTGTTCGCTTAAAAAAGCAATTTCATTATAATAAGCTCAAGAGTAGGCGGTCTTTTATTAGCAGGCGTTGAATCTCTCAATTCAAGGCATTCAAATAACCGATTCTTGAAACTCTGGCAATCAATTTTGAAGAGTTTTTAATGCCAAGGCACTATTCATAGATATACAAATTGGTTGGAAACAGTTGAAATCAAAGGAATTTACAGACATACAACATCTTGTATGTGTTCCAACGTAATCAATACAGACAAAACAAAACCCGCTGTAATCGAGCTAAATAGGGTAGCTGACACAGCGGGTTTCTTACTGCTTTAATCAAATAACGGGTTATCTAATAAATATCCCTGTTTGGTGAAACTGAATCTTGCATAACCGTCATATTCACCAGTTAAGACGCCGTAAGCACCACCATCATAATGATCTTTATCGGCGTATTGTTGTACGGTTATGAAGTCTTCATCACCCGCTTCAATCGCTTTTTTGACGAACTCACGGGCTTCTTCTTCGTTATGTACGAACTTGAGAACGCACGGGGCACACGGGGCGTCTCTTTCGTCTTTGAAGTATTCTTTGAAAATCTCACCGTCTTTTACTTGATTGATGTATTCATCGAAGGTGTCGAATACGACAACTTTATCTTCAGGTTCGGCCCAATCAACATATTTGCTGAGTTTTTCTATTCTGTACATCTTTGAACTCCCTTGTTCGTTGTTTCGATAACTATATATTAACCGTTTGAATGAAGGCGGGAAGATTCAATCAAACTCATTCCAACGAAACAAAACAGAACCGACTGTAACCTTGGCAACAGTTGAGAATACAAACAAAATGCCTAGGCAACACGAAATTTATGCTTGAAGCAAATCCAAGGCAATCGCTCTCGGAGTTGAAATGAATTCCAGTCTCGGCTATTGGCAAGCGAAATTTATCCTTGGCGCGAATTTTGCACATCAGGCAACAGAGTCTTACAGGCGTTGGCAATTGTCATTGGCACGCAGATAAAATTCCTTGGCACGAGTCTTTGCGCCGCTGGCAACAGTCTTTGCTGGCTTGGCAAATGGAGTCTCTGGAGTCTTGGCTATGGAGGCAGTCTAGTCTTGCTAGGCGTGGCAGTCTGTTGGTTCAAGGCAACGGCAGGTGGCTAACAGGCGGGTCGCAGACAGTCAGACAATTACAGACGGCGTGGCTTGAATCTGGACAAAAAAGAACCCGCTATTCTTTCTTTTCACTACAAGAACAGCGGGTTTAAAGTACACACTATGAGTTATTCTGTATTACTGCTTTAATCTGAATCGTCTAATAAATAGCCCTGTTTAGTGAAATCGAATCGTGAATAGTCGTCACATTCGCCCGTACATACTGCGAAAGCACCGCCCTTTATATTTTCTTCTTCAGCAAACTTTTGCAGTTCAAGAAAATCTTCATCACCCGCTTCAATCGCTTTCTTTACAAACTCTTTTGCTTCTTCTTCGTTATGTACGAACTTGAGAACGCTCGGAGCAGAATAACGATCAGGGTTACGCTTGAAAAACTCTTTATAAATTGACGGGTCTTTAATCGAATTTGCGTAATCTTCAAAACTATTAAAGACGATGATTTCATCATCATCTGAAGCGTAGTCATCATACTTGCTTCGCTTTTCTATTCTGCACATCTTTGAACTCCCTATTAGTTCTGTTGTTTCGATATGAGTATTATAGCTTAGTTACTTACTTATCAAATAAGCCCGTAAAGCTGTTGCCAACGTTCTACAACGATCTTATATACAGTAAACGACTAACCACACACGACATATCATAAACAGCGCTCAGAAGGGCTGGAAAGTGCTTTCTTGAGCATCAAAATCCTCGGAATGCGATTGACTCAGCGAAATTTATCCTGAACGCAAATCGCTTGAAACGCTTCTTGCCGAGGAATTCGTTTTGTGTTAAAGTGTTGGCACGCTATTGACGAGCGAATTTTATCCTCCAAGCGCACACGCGCTTCGCTCGTGCCAAGGAATTTCGGTTTATGGGAAAACGTTGGCACCGTAAGCAGGGTGAACGAGGGGGTGATGAAAAGCGGTAGCAGAGGGGTGATTAAGATGCTGCTACCGGGTGGGATTTAATAACCCACCCTAGGGAAAATCCCTAGAAAATTCGCTTGACAAGAGTAAAAATTTATGAGTGAGCTAGGGAGTAGTGACCTGAAAATCTAACCCGTTTTCTGTTAGTTTTAAAGTATTAGAGTTGTCATGCTCTAATCGCTCATAGTGACTAACGTACCTTTGCGGAGTTAGACCTGCTCACTCATTTTTCGATTTAGGGATTTGCCCGTATTGGGGCTTATCCCTATTCGCGTTTTTTGACATATATAGAAATTAGCGTAAAATATGAAGTGTAGATAGTAATTCACTACTTGCTAATCTACAGACAATTAAGATTAACTACTATGAGATTAAGATCATGACAAAATTTGTAAACATCTTCGCAATTCCCACATCTTCTCAGATTGAAGAATCTTTAAAGAAGACATCTAAAACTGCTCGTAAGATTAACAAGAATTTTTCTGAAGAAGAAAAACAGCTCGTCACCCCTAAACAGACGAGAAAAGCCCTAAAGCAAGTTAAAAAGAATACATCTAAACAGACTAAAAAAGAACCCGCAGAGGTTTATTTAGTTGTCGATCTCGCGAGCGTGAACGACCCGAAAGTTAAAGAATTTACAAAAATTTGTGTAAATAACTATAAAAATCGTTTCGTAGAATATTGCAGAAAATACCGTTTAGACCCGAAAAAGTCGATTTTTCGTGAAACTGGGTTTGGTTCTGACTCTCATCATTTTATTGATAACCTAAAACTCAATCCCTCGCAGGTTTATAACGATATTATTCAGGTTGCTAGTTATATGAGTATTGCAAGACCTCATGAATTTGCGATGCAATTTGCAAACAATATCGCTATTCTGAATGAAAATGATCAGTTTTTTGTTGCTCAAAAAGAACTTAACAAATTTTGTGATACCGTTCATTCGCTTGCAAGTGGTAGAAGATGTATGAATCTTTACGTTAGATTGTTTGCTCTCGCGATGGTTTGGGGTTATCGCACATTAAACGATCTTAAGAATTTTTACAGCGGTTTAAATAAAAATTCTAAGCTCTCACAAGAATTAAAAGATGAAATTGCAAGAGAGGGGGGTGCAGGTTTTACGGTTGGTACTGCTCTTGCACAGTCGGGTCAATGTAAGAAAATTTGTAAATTCTTAGGTTTACTTAACTTTAAAAAAGGTTCAAATAATACACCGATCGAAGTTTTCGATCGTGCATTACCTCTTTTCAAAATTATTGCAGGTTTAGATAAGTAAATCATGAAATCCCACCCGCGCGCGGGGGGGATTAAAACACCTTATTAAAAAACTTACTACATTTAAAGGTACGTTATGTCAGAACAATTTATTTTTGATTTATTGTTGAATTTGTGTGCTCTCATTCTTGGTTTTATTTGGTGTTTAATTTGGGTTATCTACACTACTACATACCCTCACGCATTATTTCATAAATATTTATGCAGACTGTTAGAGCATGAAATTCTAAAAAAGACGTGTTAAATAAATAAACAAATAAACCGCTTGTTAATCAAGCGGTTTATTTTTATTTGAGCAATTTATTTAAAATTGTTTTATTTATTATTTTTAATTCATTTATTGTAAATAAAATAAAAATATTTAATTTGGGCTGCATTTTATAAATAAATAGATAATATTTACAATCGAAGTCTAAAATAAAAAGTTAATAACCCCCTATCCCTCCCTTAATTTTTTCCAGCTTTCCCAAACTCGTCCTTATCCCATAGGGCAGGGACTGACAAAAGACTGTCCTTATCCCCTGAGACTTTGTTAGACTTTGTTTGTCAAAACCTCTAATTCCAAGAAAAATGAAGGCAAACGAACGTTTTAACAGACAAGAATTAAATTTTTGGGCCGATGTAAGACTTATTTCACAACTTACTGGATATACCGACAGAAAAACTAAAGCAATTAAGGTTCCGACGATTGATGAAATTGTTCAGGAATATGAAAGGCTAGATTTAAGCACTTTTGAAATACAAGATAGCGGCGAACTGACACCATACGGTTCGTTATTGATCGACTATTTTCAATACCGTTCGGACATCTTGAACAAAACAGTTAAAAACCTGCTTATGAACTTAGATGAAGCTAAGTCGTTATTTGAGAGGTTGTATCAGACTTACGATCACACGAATGTCCCGTTGCCGATGAACAAGCAGAAAGGAGATAAAAAGCAGTACGCATTTTTCACCTGCATTATTAACTTGTTAATTTCAAATGCTCTTAATGACAAAAAGTGTGATTACGACCCGAGAAATTTAACGTTAATTACAAAGAATAGAAGGCCGTATAGAACGCTTTCCAGACGTGTTGACGGGTGCTTTCCGTCATCTCAAGACCCCGTGGCTCTTTGGGAAATTAAAGAGTATTACTACACAACAACTTTTGGAAGCAGAGTTGCGGATGGTGTTTATGAGACTTTGGTCGATGGGTTGGAATTAAAACAACTTTTGTCGGCCGATAAGAGAAAAGTTTTTCATTACTTGATGATTGATTCTTATCAGACTTGGTGGATTCAAGGAAGGTCGTATCTTTGCAGAATGATCGACCTTCTAAACATGGGTATGGTGGACGAAATTTTATTTGGGAAAGAAGTTGTTGACCGTATTCCCGAGTTGGTAAAAGATTGGAGTTAGTAAGTTAAAAGAAGACGATCTTTTACCTCTTCTGACTCTAACGTTTCTCCGCCCATTTGAAAGCGTTTGAGCATAGAACGACCGACATTAACATATATCTCTCTTTCAAAGAGATCGTCTGGGCAGGGAAGCTCGCAGGCTACTTTGCCAGACTTCTTTTTACCATCTATGCTTAATGCGACAAACACTCCTCTTCTTTTTGCAAATGCAATTTGTTCAAATAGTTCTTGAACAGAGAATGACTGACCCCGATAAAGAATTTTTTGACTATAGACATAGGGAGGGTCACAGTAAATGAGATCACCTTCTTTTGCCCTCTCAAAGATATTTTTGTAGTCGCAGAGTTCAAAATTAACATTTTCAAGCCGATAGCTCCAAAGCTCGACTCTTTCTGCAAATGATTCTGGCTTGATAGGATTGTGAATACCGCAGGGAGTTGACATATAACCGTCTGATTTTCTGAATCTAACGACTCCGCCGTAACACGCTCTGCAAAGAAAAAGAAGATCGGCGCCGTTTGGAGACCGATTGTATGATGCCTTAATATATTCGTAACCTTCTTTTTTGCCCATTTTTTGGGTTAATTCCCAACGTTCCGCATACCAATCAACTAAAAGCTGAGGGTCTTCTTTTAAGCATTTCCAAATTTCAATTAAAGGCGGAAAGACATCTGAGCCAATTCCATTTTTTGGCATGAGGGTTGCAGATACAGCTCCGCTTCCAAAAAACGGTTCATAGAAGGTATTAAATTCTTGAGGAAAATAAGAAATAATCTCATTTGCGAATTTTTGTTTATTTCCTATCCACTTAAGTAACTGAGCTTTAAAAGTAGGAATCATTTTTTTACATTCAATAGCGAATAATCAAAATCTTCAACGATGTGTTCTTTAAAACCCTCTGTGTGCTGAATAATCGCTTTCCTTTGTTGAGCATGATTCTTCAGGTACTTGTTAAACGGGTCATCAAAGTCAACCACAAAACAGATATTAGCTTGATTTTTCTTGGCACGCAGACCTCTGCCGATACGTTGCCTGAGAGCGACTTCAGCTTTGCCAGCACTAGCGATGATGACCATGCCGACAGCAGGGACATCTACTCCGACATCAAGAATAGTTGAGCCGAGTAATACCTTGATTTTGCCGTCTTTGAGCTTGTTAATCGCTCGTTTTCTTTCTGCTTGATCATCAGCTCCGACAATAAGTTCGTTGGGAATACGAGCGTCATCAAGCATCTCTTTGAGCGTTTTACCGTGGGCAATTTGTTTGAAAAGAATCATTACGGTAAGACCGTGAGCGACAGCACGTTTTGCTTCATAGATAATGGCTTGATTACGCTCTTCATTTTCAACAATGCCGATGCGATAGGCGGGTTGCCAAGAAGTCTTCATTGACATGGTTGCAGGTTTCTTTGTTAAATGTACGAATTTGAAGTAAGGCGTTGCAAGAATCCCGCAGTCAATGAGTTGTTTTTCAGTGACGGTAATGGCGACTGGGCCAGAAGAAGCCATTAAACGCATATTCATCTCTTCAGACTCTTTCATAAATGGCGTGCCTGTTAAAGCAAGTCTGTAATAGGCGTTTTTACAGTATTTAAGAAGTTCAAACCAACCTGAAGCAGAAGACTCATGGGCTTCTTCCAAGATGACAAACTCAAACTTCTCAAGAATGGACTTCATAAATTCTTGTCGTTTTCTTTGAGCAGTGAATTCATAGGCGGAATCAGTGGGATTCGGCTCTTTGATGTATGAATGAATTGTTTGAACAGTAGCGACAGTGAATTTTTTGAGTGATTTAGAGCCGTCTGAGTTTTCAAAACCGAGATTACCGTCTCCGATAACCGCTACATCAATGCCGAGATTGTTTTCGACATTCTCTTTCATCTGATACATCAGAATGGAGCGAGTAGTAAGAAACAGAGTAGGGCGATTGATGGTTGCAAAAGCAATCATTGCGCAGTTTGTTTTACCCGCGCCTGTTGCCGCTCGACAAATGATCTGTCCGTGTTTTAAAAGTTTCTCTGTAACCGTGTACTGATACTCATATCTTGGGTCGTACTCATAATTACCGATTTTCGGCCTGAGCTTGCCCAATGGTTTAGGTAACGGCTTTTTATAGAACTGTACATCATAGCCTTTTCTCTTTAGACAGGCTCCGACGTAATACATAAAACCTGCGGGGAACGTGCATTTTGCGAAGTTGAAGAAAGAGGCTGTGCCGTCCCACGTGTGCATTTTGAAAGCAGTTGATTGTTCATAGCCGTCCACAAAATAAGTCAGACAGCGATTGACTTCGAGCTTTACGTTTCTGGCTTCAGTATCTACTTTACACGTTACAGCATTCGCTAAAATATTTATCGTATTGTTTTCCATTGACATTTTTAATCCATTGTTCTACAATAATGAAGTAGTTAATTACTTATTATAAAAGTTTTAATGCGGGACGAATTAAAAATAGAACGAGTTCCAATCAATCAACTGACCCCCAATCCCTACAACACGAACGTCGTTTCTCCAGACAACGAAGAAAAAATAAAGGAGAGTCTGAGACGATTCGGTCAGTTCAAACCGATTCTTGTACGCGAGCAAGAAGAAGGTTTTGAAATTATTGGCGGAGAGCATAGATGGAGAGCCGCCAAAGAACTGGGATTGGATAAGGTCGCAGTTATTAACCTTGGCGAGATTTCAGATGAAGAAGCCAAGAAAATCTCTCTCATTGATAACGGACGTTATGGCGAAGATGACGCTTTCAAGTTATCCGAACTGCTTTCGGGCTTGGGCGACATATCTGATCTTTCGTCTTATATGCCGTACTCTGATCAAAGCCTTGAGACGCTGTTTTCCAACACATCTATCAATTTGGATGAATTGGAAGTTGATGAAGAAGAATTAGAAGAAAGCGCTCCCGTAACCGAACGACCGCCTCAAACACACGTCGTGATGCGTTTTAAAGTTGCAATCGAAGATTCTGAAAAAGTGCAAAAGCTAATCGAAAAGATTATGAAAGAGCAGGGCTACACAGAAAGCGATTCTCTGACGAACGCTGGCGACGCGCTTGTTTACCTTTGCACAAATGCCAAAAAAGAAGAATAAGAGCGACAGAATAAAGCCGCCTGGAATCCCAAGAGAACTCGAAATTGAAGACTTAGAACCACCCGACGAGTCAGAAGATCGAGAAGAATTAAGAAAATTTTTCGCAGAAGAAATAGAAGAACGAGAAAAGGAAAATGAGTTCTACAAGTACGAATGGCGAATTGAAAATTGAATGGTGGCCGATAGAAGCCGTTAAACCATACGAGAACAATGTCAAGATACATGACAAAGAGCAGGTCGAAAAGATTGCTCAAAGTATCAAACAGTTCGGATTCGATCAGCCTATTGTCGTTGACAAAGACGGCGTAATCATCAAAGGTCACGGCAGAACCGAAGCATCCCGCTTTTTAGGGCTTAAGAAGGTTCCTGTCTTAGTTCGTAGAGACTTGACCGAAGAGCAAATAAAAGCGGCTCGTATTGCGGATAACCGAGTTGCTATCTCTGACTTCGATACGGTCGGCTTGCAAAATGAAATTGCAAGCATTGATTTAGACCTCAGCGGAATTTTCGATAAGAAAGAATTAGCGTTTTTAGAGGCTGACTTGAGCGAATTCAAGCCCGAAGCCGTTTCAACAGACCTTTACGCAGACATTGAAAAGAAAGCCACCGAAACAGAAGAAAAGATTATTGAAGCCGATGAAGCAGAAGTAAGAATTGCTGATGCGCTTGGCTTCAAGACCATCAAGGGAGCGCAGGAAAGAACTATTGCCCGCTTTATGGCGAAGATTGAGGGTGAAACATCTAAAGCTGGCGCCGACGCCTTTGTTGAATTTGCTCAAAACTACATTAAGTAAGACATGAAGAAAAAAGAAACTCAGCCCACAGAAGCCATTGACCCTGTCGCAGTTGTTGATATGCCGAAAGTTGTGAAAATCGGCTATCAATACTATGAAATCAAAAAGGTTGGCGACCCCGATCACTACTTTAAGAATATGGAAGGTCAAGTCTTCGGAATGGTTGACTACAAGAAAAGCGTCATCTACATCGACGACGGTCTAAACGAGATTGATGAAGCCAATACCCTGTTGCATGAGGTTCTTCACGTCATTCATTTCAATGCAGGTTTCGGCTGTCAGGACGCTACATCTCAGTGGACAAACGAAAATTATGTCGTTGCGGGGATCAATGGTCTCTGTCAGGTGTTTCAGGACAATCCTGATCTCGTCTGTTTCGTTCTGAACAATCTTCATGTTACGGGTCTTGGTCTGCAACACGGAACACTTCAATGATCGGTTTTAAAGAATTTTTGAAGATTTTTATCTTCATTCTGTTTGTATTGTCAGGGGCTTACTTAGTAACAACGGCTATTCCGACGATGCTTAATAGTTCAAACATTGTCTTTGTTTGGCTTGCATTTGCGGCTCCTGTTTCTTTTGTGGCGCTTTGTCTGTATTTCACTTACCTTTTTCTCAAACGATGAAAAAATTTAAAGTAGCCGTCCTTTTTGGTTTTCTGCTGGCTTGTATGAACCTAAACGGTTGCTCTGTCGAAACCGTTCCAGCAGGTAACGTCGGCATTAAAGTTAATCTTTATAGAGACTCAAAGGGCGTTCAGCAGGAAGCGATTAACAAATGGAATGTCGTTATGTCTCAGTTTATGAGCGCTGATGCACCGTTGTCCTTTGTGCAGACAAAGTAATGGCAAGAAGAACCTATTTAATTAACAAGCACTTCTCCACTGAAGTCACAAGAACCAAGCGTGTTCTTGAGATTGCAGAAGCGTTCGGTCTTGGACTGGACGAAAAAGACTTCGTTGTCTTTGACAATTTGAAGTTGCAGATCAATGACGGAGACGTTGTTTACATCACAGGACAATCAGGCTCAGGTAAATCGACGATTTTGAACGAATTAAAAAGCCTGATGAAACAAGAGGGTCTGAGGGTTGCAGATATTGACGAAGCAACCTCTACAGACGAACCAATCATTGATCAACTTTGTCCGACTGTCAGCGAAGCTCTTCAAATTTTCTCTCTCGTGGGTTTATCAGATGCAAACCTGTATCTCAGAAAGCCCAAGGAGCTTTCGGATGGTCAACGCTACCGATTTAAACTGGCAAGGTTGATCGAGTCAGGCGCGCAAGTTTGGTTTGCGGATGAATTCTTGGCAGTGCTTGATCGAGTCACAGCGAAAAACATTGCCTTCAATCTGCAAAAGATTGCACGCAAATGTGGCGCAACCCTCATTGTCGCTACAACCCACACCGACTTGGTGAATGACTTGGCGCCTGACACCTACATCCTTAAGCGTTACAGAGAGCGTATTGATGTGAAAGTGCGCACTGATGACGGATATAAAGATATTACGAGCGAATTCGATGGCAAATAAAGAAGTCTATATTTTTTCGAGCGTTACGTGCTCCCCTTGCAGAATGTTAAAGCCGTTGCTGACAGACTTTTGCGAACGTTTTGACGTTCCTCTGACTGTTTACGACATGGACTCTGCAAGAGAAGAATTTATCGCTCACAACGTTCGTGGCGTTCCGACAATTTTGATCGTCGAAGATGGTAAAGAAGTTGATCGTGTGATCGGTCATCAGACATTCTCTTCCATTGAAGAGTTATTCAAGAAGTGGGGACTATCTGATGTTTAAGAAGAGTCTCGGAGAGCTTTGTCAGATTTTGCAGACAACAGACATTCTTTTTTTGATTCTGTTATGGTTCATTTTCCCGTTCTTGTTCATTTTCTGGACGATTATCGGGGTTCTTCAACTGATTATTCATGTTCTGATCTTGATAATCGGTTGGATGTTTGCTCCGTTTTGGTTGGCTTATCGGGCGTTGCGTGAATGAAGCAGGTCATCTCTGACACCCCTGAAATCCTGATCGAGCGTTGGGATGTGCCTAAAAAGCCGAGATTGTCTCTGCTTGATAAGATTTATGTGGAAAAAGGCACAGTTGAAGACTGGAACGAACTTCATGCTTTGCATTACAAAGCTGAAGTTTTGGGCATTTGGCCTCGTTTCTATCGCTGTATGCTCGAAGATCAGCTCATTGGCGTCGGAGTAATGACCGTCCCTCGCATGACGCTTGCAGGCAGGAACGAGCTTTTTAAGCATCTTAAGCCTAATATCGACGGGCGCGATACTCGTATCATCAATCGACATCGCGCTATTTGGATTAACGCTCATTCATGCACGAACTCTCGGTTAGTTTTGGACACTATGTACCGCGGAGTTGGTATCGCATACAGAATGCAGAACATTATGATGCGTATGACGGGAGCAGACTTTGTTGAGTTTCAAAGCTCAATGTCTCGGTTTAATCCTTTTGCTCAGAAAGCTGGCATTCAGTTTGCACCGCCGAAAAGAACAGTTAATTATCAGGCTGGTTTGAAGTGGTTTCGTCGTTGGTTCAGTTGTATTCCTGCTGATTTTGTTGCGGTTTATCAGGAACTCAACGAAATGAGCGAATTTGAACGGAACAAGTGTATTGAAGAGATGCGCACTTTCTACTGGAAACACTCTTCAATGGAAAACAGCGGAGATAATCGACTCAGGGGACGTACACGAGTTGATTCTCTGCCGATTGCTAAGTTAATTAAAAACACTCAGCAGTTGGTTTTTGCTTTTCCCTTATACGGCGTCTATTTCAACCCTGACAAAGGTCGAACGGATTTGCCGAGCAAAGTTCCTATCTCAGCATTTGACTGTCACCGACTCGATGAACCGCTGAGATTAGAGACATTAAAAGAGCTTTCGGAGAAACTGTAATGTTCCGCAACGAACTTTCTTCAAAGCAAAAAGTAATTATCGAGACGATTCAGACGTTCAAGAAAGCGAACGGAAGAG
>ULPM01036341.1_pt1 | contig 13020 bp, 10 predicted proteins | sample 1953501 | NCBI WGS metagenome assembly ULPM01 (sample SAMEA4835629, study PRJEB28245) | human gut metagenome | biome: gut microbiome; material: fecal sample | place: Denmark | collected 2008
GCCTTGCCTGCGAGGGCGAAGAGGAGCGCGCAAAGAAAAGTGAGGAGTTGTTTCATAGCGCATGGAATTTTAAAGTTGCTGGTTGTAGAGTATGTCGTCGTAGTTCTCCGCCGCAGCCTGTTGCAGGGTTTCGGTCGGGGTTGTGGCGAGCATCTGCTCGATGTCCGGCAGCGGGGCCTCGGCGCGGTGGCTGAGGTGTCCGGAGAGGAGGATGCCCGTTGCCAGGAGGGCTGCCGCGACACTCACCCCTGCCGCCAGGTAAAGCCGGCGGGTGCGGGCAGCGGGTGCGGGCCGTGCCGCCGTATTGCGCAGGATGCGTTCGTGCAACGCTTCGAGGCGATGCTCAGGCAGGTCGTAAGGCAGCCGCCTGCCGATATTTCCGAATTCGTGGTTCATAGTTCCCGTGTTAGTTTCTCTTTCAGTTTCTGTACCGCATGGTGGTAATTGACCTTGAGCGTCTCTTCGCGCTGCCCCAGCACGCGGGCGATCTGTCCGTAGGGCATCCGGTCATAGTAGCGGAGGTTGAAGACCAGCCGTTGCTTGAGCGGCAGCTCCAGGATCGCCTGCTGGAAACGTACCAGCGTCCGGTCGGCATCCTCGCCGCACTCCTCCGCCACGCGGCTTGCCAGGATGCGGCTTACGTCGTCGAGCGAGGAGAAGAGCCCCGGCCTGCGCCGCCGCAGCATCGTCAGTGCGGTGTTCGTGGCGATGCGGTAGAGCCATGCCCCCAGTTCCCCGGCTCCGCCCCGGAAGGTGCCGATCTTGTCGTAGGCGCGGATGAAGGTTTCCTGTACCACATCCTCGGCATCCTCGTGGACGACGACCAGCCGTCGTGCGTGCCAGTAAAGCGGCCGCAGGTATGCCCCGACCAGACGGTCGAACGCCCCGCGCCGGGTGGCGGGATTGCGTAGCGCCGAGAGTTCTTCTGCGGGTATGTCGCGGGTCTCTTCCATGAGGGTTTGTCTGTAAGACGCATTAAAGTTGCAAAAGTTAAATCCCAAACCGAAATTTTTTTGCCCGGAAACGAATTTTTTACGGTTGATTTTTGATTCTTAATATTTTACCTTATCTTTGCGATCCGAAACAGGCGGAATTGGGGCGCGGCTTGCGTGGCCGGGCTGAGAACCGCCGGTGGTAACACATTAAAAAACAAACGTATTATGAAAACTATCTCTGTAAAAGCCGTTAAGCGTGATGAGTACGGCAAGAAAGCGGCCAAGGCCGTACGCCGCGAGGGTATGGTACCCTGCGTACTGTCGGGCAACGGCGAGTCGGTTTCCTTCTCGGTAGACCCCCGCGAGATCAAGGCCCTGATCTACACCCCCAACTCTTACATCGTCGAGTTCGATTTCGACGGCAAGAAAGAGCAGGCCGTGCTGCGTGAGGCGCAGTTCCACCCCATCCGCGAGCAGATCCTCCACCTCGATTTCTACCGCATTGCCGAGGGTAAACCCGTATCCATCGCCATTCCGGTACGCCTGACGGGTAACGCCGAAGGTGTGAAGGTCGGCGGTAAGCTGACGCTGTCGGCCCGTAAGCTCGTCGTGAGCGCGCTGGTCGAGAACCTGCCCGACGAACTGGTCGTGGACGTAACCGAACTGGGTGTCGGCAAGACCATCTTCGTAGGCGACCTTGCATTCGAGAACCTGAAATTCGTCACTCCGGCTTCGACGGCCGTCTGCGCAGTGCGCGTGACCCGTGCATCGCGCGGTGCGGCGGCACAAGCCTAACCGGTAGCGTATGAAATACCTTATTGTTGGGCTGGGAAATATCGGCGCCGAATATGCCGGAACCCGGCACAACATCGGATTCAAAGTGTTGGACGCCCTCGCCGAGGCGTCCAACGCTGTTTTTACGACGGCGCGTTACGGCGATGTGGCCGAGTTGAAGCATAAGGGGCGTACGCTGATCCTGCTGAAACCCTCGACCTACATGAACCTTTCGGGCAAAGCCGTCCGTTACTGGATGGAGGCCGAGAAGATCGCCCCGGAAAACCTGCTGGTGGTTTCGGACGACATTGCGCTGCCGTTCGGCACGCTGCGTATGCGTCCCCGGGGGAGTGCCGGGGGGCACAACGGGCTGAAGAATATCGCCGAGCTGCTGGGAACGGAGGACTACGCCCGGATGCGCTTCGGCGTGGGCGGGGATTTCCCCAGGGGCCACCAGGTCGACTATGTGCTGGGGGAGTGGTCGGACGAGGAGCGCAAGGCGCTGCCCGAGCGGCTCAAGGTGTTCGGCGACGCGATCCTTTCGTTCACGACGATCGGGTTGGAACGGACGATGAATTTCTTCAACAAGAAGTAAATAAACGGTTGAAAAAGAGCCGATGGGCTCGAAATAAAAAACGGACGGATATCGTGCTTGCATGAGATCCGTCCGTTTTTGCGTTTTATCCCGTGGGGATTTTCAACTGTTTGCCGATCCTGCCATAGAAAACCACGCCGCAGGTTCTGGGCGCCGCGGATGCGCGCAAATTCCGACCGGACGACTTCGAGCCTCCTGTTCCTCGTCGTAATAAGCATCGGTCTGGCGGACGGTCAGGGCTTATCCCCGACGTCCGGATGCAGAACGTGCCGGCGAAACCTGCCGCAGCCCAGATGAAACAGGACAGCGCCAGATAGCCCCTTGCCGTGCGCAGGGTGCCGAGCGCCTGCCCGCCCGGGATGCGGAGCCCCAGCAGCAGGGCGCCCAGGGCGGCGGCTACGGACGACGAAGCGAAGGTCAGGAGTTCGTATGGGGAGACACCGGACATACTGGCCTACTCGTCCCCGTCGTAGTAGATTCCGTCCATCAGCCCGTCCAGTTCGCGGCGCTCCTTTTTGGTCGGGCGCCCCGTACCGCGGTCGCGGAAGACGAAGATCGTTTCGCGCGGGATGCTGAGCTTGTCCAGCTCCTCCTGCGGGGAGATGTTGAGGCAGTACAGGGGGACATTCTTGGCCGGCTGGCGGCTCGACACGAGGTCGAGCACCCGGTAGGAGTAGGTCACCTGCATCTTGCGCACGGCGATCACGTCGCCGACCTTCACTTCGCGCGAGGGTTTGGCGGCGGAGCCGTTTACCGTGACTTTGTTGTTGCGGATGGCATCCGCGGCGTCGCTGCGGGTCTTGAACACCCGCACCGCCCAAAGGTATTTGTCGAGTCTTATGTCGTCCATGGCCGTGTTATTTTTCGTAAATGGATTCGCTGCGGGGCGTATCGTGCGACTGTTCGTCGTTCTGGCGGCTGACGCTGAGGATCATGCCCAGCGCGATGGTGGTGAAGATGGTCGACGAACCGCCGCGCGAGATCAGCGGCAGCGTCTGTCCCGTTTCGGGGATCAGGTTGACGGTCACCATGATATGCAGCAGCGCCTGGCAGGTTATCAGCAGGGCGAGCCCCAGTACCAGCAGCCCCGGGAATGCCGTCCCGCAGCGGCGGAATATCTCGATGCCCCGGAAGAATATCCACAGGTAGAGCATCAGCAAGGCCAGTGCCAGTACGATGCCGTATTCCTCGACGAAGAAGGCGTAGGCATAGTCGCTTTCGGGATGGATCATCTCGACGCGCATGGCGCTCTGTCCGGCGCCTTCGCCGAAGACCCCGCCGTTGTGGATGGCGATCATCGACCGCTCGGTGTCGGTGAGGTGCTCGATCGGTTTTTCGGTCTGCGAGCGTGTCCAGAGATGGATCCATGTCGAGACGCGCCCTTCGGCTGTCTCGCTGCGCCCCAGGTTGAGCGTCATGATGAAGACGATGCCGATGCAGGCCAGCCCGATGAGTTTCACCAGTTCGCCCAGCCGGACGCGCCCGATGAGCATCATGACCCACGAGGCCATGAAAACCAGTACGGCCGAGGAAGTGTGGGCCGGGAAGATCACCGCGCACGAGACCACGACGGGCATCAGGATCGGCCATGTCCCCTCGCGCCAGATGCGGCGCTGTTCGCGCGACGAACGCCACGTCCAGAATTTGAGCGACGGGACGATGCGTATTTTATCGATTTTCGACTGCCGTCCGGCCAGTTGCCGGGCCAGGAACAGTACCGTGGCGACCTTCAGCGCCTCGGAGGGCTGGAACTGGAACGGCCCGAGGGGTATCCAGCGGGCGGCGCCGTTGGTCGTGGCGCCGATGAAATAGACGGCGACGGTGAGTGCTACCGAAAGGAAATAGACGGGGCGGGAGAACAGGTTGTAAATCCGGCAGTTGATCTTCTGCACGGCGACCATGATGATGAGGCTGACGACGAGGATGATGAGTTGCTGGCGCAGGAAATGGGCTGTGGTACGCGCCGTGTGGGCGTCGTAGGCCATCTTGGCCGTCGACGAGTAGACCACCAGCACGGAAATCACCGCCAGCGCCGCGACGATGATCCACAGGACGCGGTCGCCGGTAAAGAGCCGGAACTTGTGTTTTTCGGGGGCTTCGGGGGTTTCGCAGGCGCTCTCCCCGGTATCGGTGCCGCGCACGCCGCGGCGTCGGGGCGCGTCCTGCGCCCCGGTCTTCCCGTCCGCTGCGCGGGGGGATTTCCCGGGCGCTTCCGTCCAGGGCTCCTGCGCCGGCCCTTCGTCCTGCGTGTATTTCCGTTCGCCGAGCTTCATCGTGCTATGCCTTTTCGTTTACCCACGCCTTGAACAGCTCGCCGCGGTTTTCGTAGTTTTTGAAGAGGTCGAAACTCGCGCAGGCGGGCGAGAGCAGCACCGCGTCGCCGGGCTGTGCGGCGGCTTTGGCGGCCTCCATCGCGGCGTCGAGCGAGCCGGTGGAGACCACTTCGGGCACCACACCCGTGAACTCTTCGATCAGCTTGGTGTTGTCCGCGCCCATGCAGACGAGCGTATGTACCTTCGCACGGGCGAAAGCCTTCAGCGGTTCGTAGTCGTTGCCTTTGTCCGTGCCCCCGGCGATCCATACCACGGGGCGCGTCATGCTTTCGAGCGCATAGTATACCGAGTCGACATTGGTGGCCTTGGAATCGTTGATCCACAGTACGCCGCCGCTTTCCCGGACGGGTTCGAGACGGTGGCAGACGGGGGCGAAGCCGTAGATCGAGCGGCGGATCGAGGCCGGCGCGACGCCTGCCGCAAGGGTCGCAAGAGCCGCGGCCATGGCGTTATAGGCATTGTGCAGCCCTTTGAGCTGCATCTTGGCCGTGTCGATCTCGACCGAGGCCTTCCCGACGGCCGCCGTGAATTTGCCGTCGCAGAGGAAGGCGTCGCCGGCACCGCTCGCCACGGCATTCTTTGCGGCGAAGGGAAGTTGCTTCATGCGCAGGTCGTACCTGGGAAGCTGCTGCCAGATCACCTCGTCGTCGCCCGAATAGACGAAATAATCGCGCGAGTTCTGGTTCTGCGTGATGCGCATCTTCGAATCGACGTAGTTCTGGAAACAGTGTCCGTAGCGGTCGAGGTGGTCGGGCGTGATGTTCATCAGCACGCCGATGTGGGCGCGGAACCTGAACATGCCGTCGAGCTGGAACGAGCTTAATTCCAGCACGTACCAGTCGTAGTCGCCCGTGGCCACGGAGTAGGCGAAACTCTCGCCGATGTTGCCGCCCAGGGCGGCGTTCATCCCGGCGTCGCGCATGATCTTGTAGACGAGCGACGTGGTAGTGGTCTTGCCGTTCGAGCCGGTGATGCAGATGCACTTCGACCGGCCCAGGTAACGGCCTGCGAACTCCATTTCCGAAATGACGGGAATGCCTGCCGCACGGATTTTCCGCACCATGGGGGCCGTTTCGGGGATGCCCGGCGACTTGATGACCTCGTGTGCCGCGAGGATGCGTTCCTCGGTGTGGCCGCCTTCCTCGTAGGGAACCTGCCACTCGTCGAGCTTGGCTTTGTAGCGGTCGGCGATCTTCCCCATATCGGAGAGGAATACGTCGAACCCTTTCTTTTTGGCGAGGATCGCGGAGCCGTAACCGCTGATGCCTCCGCCCAGGACTGCGATGCGTTTCATCTTTTATGTTTTATCGTTTCAGTCGAAGAATATTCCCGAACAGGCCGCATTGGGGCCGCGCACCTGGCAGATGCGGATGCGCACGGAACCCGAGGCTTCGAACGTGACGTATTTGCCTTCACCGTAGTCACGTACCATGTATACCGGAGCGAGCAGTTCTTTGGTTCGAAGGTCGAAAACCTCGAAGGCGCTGCGGCGCCCCGCCCGTTCGTAGTCCGCGAAATAGAGCGAAATGCGGTAGGGCTGCGTGTCCCGGGCGTCGAGGTCGACGGTCATCACCTGCCAGCAGGCGATCGGGTCGCGCGTGACGATGGCGCCCAGGCTGCGGGAGCCGTCGCCCCGGCGGTCGGATCGGAGCGCACGGGGGTCGCCTGCCGCATCGGCATAGTGTACGTGGCCCATGCGGTCGTAGTTCGCGTAGACGATGCTGCGGATGCGGTCGGGTTGTTTTACGCGGTGTGCGCCCGCCGTATCGTAGCTGAAGAGCACGTAGCCCTGCGAGCCGTATTTATCCTGCCAGTCGCCCTGCGTCGCGGCGTCCTCGCTGAATTTTTCAGCGGGGATGCGGTAGGCGATCTCCTCCTGCGTTTGCAGGGGGCGGAATTCGCCTTCGGCATCGAACCGGATGGCATGGCGCCCCGCGCCGATCCCCGAAATACGGTAGTAGCCGTCGTTCGTACGGTCGGCGGCACAGGGCTTGCCGTCGAGGTATATGGTGCCGATGCGAAGTCCGTCCGCGGGGATGCAGAATTCGGCCTCCGAACCTTCGGGCACGGTGAGCGAACCGCGGCGCGCGGTCATGTCGAGCGATGCCCGGGCAATGCCGCGCGGCGTCGGGACTCCGCCCTCCACGCGGGTGAGCGATCCGGCGAGGCGGGGTTTCACGGCGAAGCGGACGAAGCCCGGGAGCTGGGGTTTTATGCCCAGCACCTCCTCGCTCAGCCACTTGGTGACACCGGCGCTCCACGGGTGGGTCAGGCTGGTGTAGCCGCACTGGTTGTTGACCGGGGCGTCGTTGTCGGAAAGTTTGCAGTCGTTCCACGAGGGGCGGAACACCTCGAAGAAGGTGGTGGCGCCATAGCGCAATTGTCCGCCCCAGCAATCGTCGACGGTGTGCAGCGCACGGTCGTAAGCTCCCAGGGACGCCAATGCCTGCAATACGAAATACTGGTTGAAGGGCGAGTATGAGACCCGCTGCAGGCGGTCGGAGAAATTCCGGGCCAGCAGGGCTTCGCGCTCGGCGGGCGTGGCGAACCCGGCGTTGGCGGCATCCGTGGCAGCGAAGAGCCCCAACCCCTCGTACCAGCGGGGATTGCGGCGCAGGGCTTCGGTCTTTTCGTCGGCGTAACGCTCGTATTTCCCGGCCAGTTCCCGGTTGCCGGCCTGGCGCATGGCAGCGGCGAACTGCCGCCAGGTACCGATGGCCAGCATACGGTAGGCGGTCTGCGGCTCCCGGAAATCGGGGGCTTCGAAACCCGCCCCGAGCCGCTCGTCCCAGCCGTAGAACCAGAGCCGGGGCAGCGTGTCGTAGTGGTCGTAGGCGGCGTCGAGTTTCCGGCAGGCGTTTTCGGTCAGCAGGGCGAGCGTCTCCGCATCGCCCGTATAGTTGTAGTAATCCAGCAGGCTCAGCACCCAATAGAGCGAGTAACTGGCGATGCCGTTGTCCTGCGTCGAGGTGTAGAGCAGGTTCTTGCGGATGAACGGGAAGTTGCCGAAGGCGGCCAGCGCCGCGGCCTGCGCCGTATAGGCGTCGCCCGTCCATGAATGGCGGTCGCTGCGCTCCATGAGGATCGCCCCGAAATAGTCTTTCAGCAGGTTCAGCCGCACGGTGTAGGCTCCCGTGTACCAGATGCGCGTCAGCTGCGGGTCGTTGCAATCGAACCACCCTTCGTAGTTGACCGGTTTGGTCTGGCAGACAAGCCGTACGTTGCGGATGACGGCGGGCTTCCGGAGGCTGCGAACGTGTATCCACCCGAAGCGGACGCCTTCGTAGAGCTCCCTGTTCAGCTCCAGCCGGAAGCTGTTGCCGTAGCGAGCGGGGACGGCGGTTTTCACCGGGTGCTCCGAGCCGGCGTTGAACACGGCCGGTTCGTTGAACTCGCTGATGCTGGCCTCGAACGCGACGTCGGGGGTGTCGCAGTCGAATTCGAGCCATCCGGCGTTCACCTGGCCGAAGTCGAACATCAGGTCGCATACGTCGCTAACGGTGATCCGGCGCGGGTCTCCGAGGTCGGCGGCTTCGGGGTTCGAGGCTGTCGCCTGCCTGGGGTAGACCGTGTATATCTCCAGCCCGTCGTCCGGCGATACTCTCGCCCAGCGGTAGCGCACCAGCGGGTCGGGCGATTCGGGTACGGCCTCTCCCGACGGCGTGGCCGTAAGCACGGGGTAGGGTTCCGGGATCTGCGAGCGTACCATCCGCTGCGGCGGCTGGGCCTGGAGCGACGTTGCGAAGAGCAGGGCGATGGCGGTAAGGCGGGTCGGGGTATACATGGCGGTTTATTAACGTATTTTGAGCGTTACCAGGGTAATGGCGGCCAGTAGCAGCGAGATGATCCAGAAGCGGAGCACGATCTTGGTTTCGAACTGCCCTTTTTTCTGGAAATGATGGTGTACGGGAGCCATCAGCAACAGGCGCTGCCCTTCGCCGAATTTGCGTTTGGTGTATTTGAAGTAGCCGACCTGCATCATCACTGAGAAACTCTCGACCAGGAACACGCCGCACAGCAGCGGCAGCAGCAGTTCCTTGCGGATGCAGAGGGCGAAGACGGCGATGATGCCGCCGATCGACAGGGAGCCGGTGTCACCCATGAAGATCTGCGCCGGGAAGGAGTTGTACCACAGGAAGCCGACCAGCGCGCCCGCGAAGGCCGCCGCGAAGACGACCAGCTCTCCGCTGTCGGGGATATACATGATGTTGAGGTAGTCGGCGTAGACGATATGCCCCGAGAGGTAGGCCAGTACGCCGAGTACTGCCACGATCGGGACGGAGACGCCCGTGGCCAGCCCGTCGAGGCCGTCGGTGAGGTTGGCGCCGTTCGACACCGCCGTGACGACGAAGATCGCCACCAGCACGTAGAGCAGCCACGTGGCGGCGCTGGTTTCGCCCGTGAGCCATCCGTAGTCGAATTCGTTGTTCTTGACGAAGGGGATGGTGGTTTTGGTGGTCTTGGTGCTTTCCGAGCTCAGGACGACGTTCCGCTGCACGCTTTCGATCACCGACCCGTCGGGGTTCAGGTAGACGGTCTGCACGGGCTGCGTGACCTTCTCGCGGACGATAATCTGGGGCGAAAGCCACATCGTCGTGCCGACGATGATGCCCAGCCCGACCTGGCCCACGATCTTGAAGCGGCCCTTGAGCCCCTCCTTGTTGTGGCGGAAGACCTTGATGTAGTCGTCCAGCCCGCCGATCAGCCCCAGCCAGACGGTCGAGACGATCATCAGCTGGATGTAGATGTTGTCGAGCCGTCCGAAGAGCAGGATCGGGACGAGGATCGCCAGCAGGATGATGACGCCGCCCATCGTGGGGGTGCCGCGTTTCTGAAGCTGTCCCTCGAGCCCGAGGTCGCGGATGTCCTCGCCGATTTGCTTGCGGCGCAGGAAGTCGATGATCTTGCGGCCGAAGATGATGACGATCAGCAGCGCGAGGATGATGGCCGCCGCCGCGCGGAACGAAATATACTGGAACATACCCGAGCCCGGGATGTCGTAGTGTTCACCTAAATGTTTGAAAATGTGATAGAACATGTCGTATGTCGGGTTTTTAGTTCCTGAGTGTGCCGAAGGCCTTGGCGACCTCCTCCTTGTCGTCGAAGTGGTGTTTTACGTCGCCGATGATCTGGTAGGTTTCGTGCCCTTTGCCCGCGATGAGCAGGATGTCGCCCGGCCGGGAGAGCATTGCGGCGGTGCGGATGGCCTCGGCACGGTCGACGATGCGCAGGAACCGGGCGCCGGGGTCGAGGCCGGCGGCCATCTCGTCGAGGATCGCCCCGGGCGACTCGTGGCGCGGGTTGTCCGAGGTGAAGATGGCCGTATCGGCGTATTTCACCGCGATCTGCGCCATCTCGGGTCGTTTGGTGCGGTCGCGGTCGCCGCCGCAGCCGCAGACGACGATCAACTGTTGCGCCGGGGTGCGGATCTCCTCGATGGTCTGGATGACGTTCTCCAGTGCGTCGGGCGTATGCGCATAGTCGACGATGGCCGTGGTTCCGTTCTCCGCCCGCACGAATTCGAAGCGCCCGCTCACGGCATGGAGCATGCTCATGGCACGCAGCACTTCGGTGCGGTCGAGTCCCAGCAGTACCGCGGCGCCGTAGACGGCCAGCAGGTTATAGGCGTTGAAGCGTCCTACGAGCCCGACCCAGACCTCCTGCCCGTCGATGCGCAGCAGCATGCCGTCGACGTGCATCTCGACGATCTTGCAGCGGAAATCGGCCATCGTGCGCAGCGAATAGGTGTGTATCCCGGCTGCGGTGTTTTGCACCATGACGCGGCCGTTTTTGTCGTCGGCGTTCGTCAGGGCGAAGGCATCCTTGGCGAGGGAGTCGAAGAAGAGTTTTTTGGCGCGGATGTATTCGGCGAAGGTCTTGTGGTAGTCGAGGTGGTCGTGGGTGATGTTCGAGAAGATGCCGCCCGCGAAATGCAGTCCCCGCGTGCGTTGCTGCACGATGGCATGCGACGAACACTCCATGAAGCAGTATTCGCACCCTTCGTCGGCCATCTCGCGCATCATGGCGTTCAGCCGCACGGGGTCGGGCGTGGTGTGGGTCGCCTCGACGATGCGTTCGCCGACTTTGTAGACGACCGTCGAGACCAGCCCGGCCTTGTAGCCCAGTGCCCGCACAAGGTCGTAGAGCAATGTCACGGTCGTGGTCTTGCCGTTGGTGCCGGTGATGCCTACGAGTTTCAGTTCGCGGCTCGGGTGGTCGTAGAAAGCGGCGGCCATGTCGGCCAGCGCTCCCGCGGCGTCGGGGACGACGACGTAGGCCACCCCGTGGGCCAGTTCGGCAGGCAACTGCTCGCAGACGACGGCCGAGGCGCCTTTTGCGACGGCGTCGGGGATGAAGTCGTGCCCGTCGGACTGCGTGCCGCGGGTGGCGAAAAAACAGTCGCCCTGCGTCACGGCCCGCGAATCGTAGGCCAGGGCGGCCACCGTCGTGGAACCGTCGCCGTGCAGCACCGTGACGGGCGTATCTTTGAGTAGGTCTTTCAGTGTTTTCATCTTATTTCAGTGTTATGCCGACCGTCGAGCCCGGCGTGATGCGCGCTCCGGCGGGGATACTTTGCTGTGTTACGGCGCCCACGCCCGAAAAACGGACTTTCAGCCCGCGGCTTTCGAGAACGAACAGCGCATCCTTGAGCCCCATGCCGCGCACGTCGGGCATCGTCCCTGTTTCGGGCGGGAGGCTCGTGATGATTACGTTCGAGAGGCTGTCGACCCGGGCGCGCCCCCAGCCCGTACGCTGGTCGAACGAGGCGCGGGGCGAGAACTTGTCGGCCACGCGGCGGATCTGGGCGATGTCGCCGCCCTTGACGTGCCCCGGGTAGCAGCGGTCGCCGTGCCGCTCCACTCGGCCGTACCAGTCGCGGTTGCGGTTGTAAATGTAATCGACCATCCGTTTGACCACGGGGCCCGCCAACGGCCCGCCGTAGTAGGCTTTGCCCGGTTGCGCCCGGGTTTCGATGGTCGTCAGCACCGTATAGCGGGGATTGTTGGCCGGGAAATAGGCGACCATCGAACCGAGGTAGTAGCGCCCCTCGCGGCTGCGGGCGTCGGTGATCTGCGCCGTGCCGGTCTTGGCAGCCACGCGCAGGCGCGTGGAGTCCTTGAAATAGAGGCTTGCGGTACCTTGCGTGCAGACCAGTTCGAGGCAGCGTTGCACTTCGCGCAACGCCGCGCGCGAGCAGATCGACGAGGCGATGGTCTGCGTCTCGAACCGCTCCTCGACGTGGTCGCCGCGCCGCAGTTCGCGGATCAGCACGGGCGAGATCATCTTCCCGCCGTTGGCGATGGCGTTGTAGAACGTGATCATCTGGATCGGCGCCAGCCGCACGCGGTAGCCGTAGCTCATCTTGACGAGCATGACGCCCGGGTCGGGTACTTTCCAGTCGGCAGTGATCGACGGGGCGCGTTCGCCGAGCCGTTCCAGCCCGACGGTCTTGCCCAGGTGGAGCTTCTCGTGCAGGAAGTCGCTGTATTCCTGCTTCTTGCCCGTGATGCCGTAGCGATCCCAGATCGCCTTGGCGAAATAGACGTTCGACGACGAGGCTACGGCGCGGCGGAAGTCGATGACGTGGTCGCCCCGGTGCGAGTCGCGGATATTCCTGGCCGGGCCGACCGTCACGGGGTCGCCGTTGTGCGTGTCGTAGGTCGTCTCGGGCGACATGCCGGCGTCGTCGAGTAGCGTGAGCATCGTCGCCAGCTTGAAGGTCGATCCGGGCTCCATGCTGCGTCCCAGCGCATAGTTCTCCCTTTCGTAATAGCTGCCGCCCGAGGAACCCGAGCGGCCCAGGTTGGCCATGGCGAGGATCTCGCCGGTCTCCACCTCCATGACGATGGTCGTGCCCCAGATGGCGTTCTGGGCTTCCAACTGGCGCCGCAGCGCCTTGTCGGCCACGTCCTGCAGGTCGAGGTCGAGTGTCGTCACGATGTCGTATCCGTCCACCGGGTCTTCATGCCCGGCTCCCGCCACGCGGCCGTAGAAGCCCCGGGCGATACGCTGCCGCAGCGCCTTGCCGTCCCGTCCCGCGAGTTCCTCGCGGTAGGCCTCCTCGATGCCGTAATTGCCCTTGTCGCCCGTGAGCCCGATCGTACGGCGCGCCAGTTCGCCCTGCGGGTAGATGCGCTGGTCGCGTTCGACGAGGCGGTAGATCATGCCCATGTTCCAGTTCAGCATCGGGTAACGCCGCAGGGTCTGCCATTCGGCATAGTCCACCTCGCGGGGAAAGATGTTGACGGGGGTGTGGTCGCGGATCGTGTCGTAGATTTTCCGGGTGACGTACTCCTCGCCCCGCAGGCGATCCATCATGCGCGACAGCCACCCTTCGGAGCGCAGGTAGGAGGTGTCGCGGCCGTTGACCAGCCGGTAGCGG
>ULPM01009664.1_pt1 | contig 12985 bp, 17 predicted proteins | sample 1953501 | NCBI WGS metagenome assembly ULPM01 (sample SAMEA4835629, study PRJEB28245) | human gut metagenome | biome: gut microbiome; material: fecal sample | place: Denmark | collected 2008
TTCCAGGAGCTTACGTCCCGACGACAAGCACTCCTGGCGGTAAAGCGATGGAGTATTTCAGCTCTGTTCGTCTCTTTCTGAACAAGAAAAAGATTGTCGATAAAGACAAGAAGTATCTCGGTCAGAAAATCACGATAGAAGCCCGCAAAAACAAGATTACAAAGCCGTTTGGGGTCTGCTCAGTGGATATGTATTACAACGCTGAGAACGTTCCTCAATTCGATTATGTAAGCTCTCTAATAGACCTGTTAGTCGAGAACAAAAAACTCGAAGTATCAGGAGCTTACATTCAGTACGGTGAGAAAAAGTATTTCAAGAGTCAGCTTGTTAAAAAGATCACCGATGAATGTGCTTACGACGAACTTAGTAATCTTTTAAAGGCGTAAAAATGATTTCAGTCGAACAGATGTTAGAAAAATCTAAATCTCTGTACGACCTTCATTTTGGAGACCGTCCTTACTATTGTTACGGCGGTCTCTATTTTAGTCGCTCAATATCTGAACCAACATTGGAATTCAAAGTTGAAACGGCATTGAGCAAAACGGACTTAATGAGGTTCGATATAGAGACAAACAAATGGCAACCGACGGGCGGAAGGATTCTTGCTTTTGACAAGAACGATGTTGTTGGTTCTTCGGGAGCTAGACCTAAGAGTGTTGCTGATTATTTTTTCAACAGAGAAAAATATAAAGAGCAAGGAACAAAAGTCAAAATACCAATAGACAAGCACGAGTATATTGATTTCAATTGTCTTAATGATGCCGAGTTTTCTCCCGTTGTGAGGTTGTTGTGGTTTCTCGGAAAAACTAAAGATGAAATTGATGCGAAATATACAAGGGGTTTACCTTGGGAGTTTTATCTTTTTTATTATGCGCTTACACGCTCAAGTAGAGACTTAGAAGTTTTAAAAAAGGCAGATTGGCAACCGTGGAATGACGAGTTTATCGAGATTGATTATCCGACGTTCTCAAACTTCAGAAAGTTTTATTACGACCTCTACAGAATGCTTACAAAAACAAAAGAAGATAGGGAAAGAGCGTTGTTTTCCGAGCACCTTTGGTGCATCTACAAAGGTATGAGAGGTGATCTCACTGATGGTATTCCTTTGTGCGGTAAAAGGTTAAGAATCGGCGATGCTAAGAGCGCTCAAGACGCTTGCGACTATCTCTACAACATCTATTGCAAGAGAGGGTTAACCGACGCACAAGCAACAACCATCAGAAGAGAAAAAGGCATTGCTATTCATCCTTTATGGGGGACTTGGTGATGAGAATCTGCATTATTAGCGACACACATCTGCACAACTGGACGCAGTTTTCGACCATCAATGAAAAGGGCGCAAATTCCCGTCTTGAAATCATTCTCAATGAGATGAAACGGGTAACCGCAAGGGCAAAAAAGTTCGGATGCAACACCTTAATTCATTGCGGTGATCTTTTTCATGTTAAAGGAAAGATTGACACGAGCGTCTTGGTTCCCTCTATTGAATGTTTGAAGGAAATCAGAAGTCAATTCGATCAAGCGTTTTTTGTTACGGGCAACCATGATTTAGCATTCGCTAATGGAGAAGAGTACGGTAATTCGATGTTTATCAGCCAGTGTAATGCTGACGTCATTACGGAGACTTATGCTCAAAACAACCTCGGTTTTATCCCTTGGCAGAGAAGCATCGAACAATGGAAGAAAGAGTTTGAAAAGCTGATTGAGAATCCGAGAATTCGATATGTTTTTACTCACGCTCCGATAGACGGAGTTATTAAGGGTCTCCCTGCTGGCGGAATTACTCAAGATTACATTGAATCAACGGGCTTTAAGGGCAAAATCTTCGCTGGTCATTATCACAATCACAAAGTAGTCAGCGAGCAACTGATTTCTGTAGGAGCGTTATGTCAGCACACTTGGTCGGATGTTGATTCTTTATCAGGGAGCATTTTGCTTGATACTATCGCAGAGAATTGGACTTGGTTTGGGAGCCAAACTCCGATGTTCATTGACCTCGATCAAACGGCCCGAGATTATTCAGCAGAAGAATATGCTGAAATCTGCGCAGGTAACTATGTGAGATTGACCACAGATGAAGACCTGAAAACGGCTAAAGAGATTCGCGACGAACTGATCGAAACTCTTGGCGCTAAAAATGCTTTAGTCAATCTCAAAGCGAAGACTGCTGAGGTTAAACGAGAAACCGCGGTAAAAGACATTGAGCATAACCCTTTAAGCACCTCTTTAATGAGCTATTTGGACGAAAAACTCAAAGATTCTTCGATCGAATTTAAAGAAAAAGTTAAGAAAGAAGCGTTCGAAATCTACAACCAAATCGAGGGCTAAATCATGTACTTTGGCAAATTATCAATTAAAAACTTTCTCGTTATCGGCGAAGCCGAAGTTGACCTTCACAATTGTGGTCTAACTCTCATAGAAGGAAGAAACGAAGACGACGAAAGTGCAAACAGCAACGGCGCAGGTAAGTCCAGTCTTGTCGATGCGCTTTGCTGGTGTCTGTACGGTGTGACAGGCCGAGGTGTCTCGGGCGATGCCGTTATCAACAAGAAAGCAAAGAAGGAATGTGTTGTCGGAGTAGAAGTTTGGACAGAAGGGTTGAACTGCTACTACATTGAAAGAGGACGAAAGAGTTCGAGAATAGGAAACAACTTGATAGTTCAGCACATCATTGTTGATGGTCTTGATGTCGGGTCAGGTTGCGAATTGACTAAGACAACGGTGGCAGATACTCAAGCCCTTGTTAACGATCTGCTCGGTTGCTCTTATGAAATCTTTACTTCGTCCATTTACGCAGTGCAGGAAAAGATGCCTGATCTTCCCGCATTGACTGATAAGAACTTGAAGACTCTGATTGAAGAGGCCGCTGGCATTGACAAACTTCAGAGAGCAAGCGAAATTGCTCATGCGAAGTATCAGGATTGTGTGAAGCTGACTGAAGATGTTCAGAAGAAGATAGAAGGACTTAGCTCAGAGATCGACAATTCTAAAAAACTCTTTGATAACGTCACGCTCGAAAGAAAAGCATTTATCGAAAGGGCGGAGAAAGATAAAGAGCAATACGAAAAATCTCAACATGAAATTCGAGCTGAAGTTCTTGCCATTTGCGCTCACATTCTTTCTGAAGAAGCTGTAGGGAAGCTTGAAGCAAAAAAAGCTGAGATTCAGAAAAAGATTAACGAATATTCTTCGCTCGAAGCTAAAAGTGCAGAAAAGCAAAAAATTGCAATATCAGCACAAAATCATTGTCTGATGGTGAAGAAGGATATTGAAAAAGAAAAAGAGAAAATTGCCCAATTAAACAAAGAGATAACTAATCTTGAAGCAAAAATCGGTACGCATTGCTCCGAATGTGGAAAGGTCTATCGAGCTGAAGACTTAGAAACTGCTAAAAAGGCGATTGAAACTCAGATTGCGAACAAGACAAAAGAAGTTTTAAAGCAGATCGAAGACTTCAAGAAACAAGTTGCAGAAGCGAAAGTTCTGGCGAAAGAAGCCGAAGACTTTAAAAAGGGACTTCCAAGCGTTTCTGATCTAATGTCTGCGATGAATAAAGTCAACGAGCATCTTCATAACAATCAAAAGGCACAACTTCAGGTCAAAAGTTATAAAGAAGAACTTAAAAATTTGAACAAAATGGTTGTCGCTTGTGAAGAGGCAACTGTCAAAGGCATAACTCCTCACGATAAGACAATTCGGACGATTCAAGAAAATGTGACAAAGTTGGAAAGCAGTAAGTGGGAAAGCGAAGCTCTCTATGAAAAACATCTAAAAAATCAGGAAATTGCCGAAGCAGTTGATGAACTTTATTCACGTAAAGGCATTCGTGCTCATATTCTCGACACTGTAACGCCATTTTTGAACGAAAGAACGGCTTTCTATCTCAACACATTGTCGGACGGTGAAATTACAGCAACTTGGCAGACTTTAACGAAGACCGCTAAGGGAGACTTCAAAGAAAAGTTCTCCATTGATGTGAAGAGCGTTAAGGGTGCAAATTGCTTTGCTGGGCTTAGTGGCGGTGAGAAGAGAAAAGTGCGTGTTGCAACTTCTATGGCATTGCAAGACCTCGTTGCTTCGAGAGCTAAAAAGCCGATTGACTTATATATTGCGGACGAAGTTGATCATGCTCTCGATGCCAGCGGTTTAGAGCGCATGATGTCAATATTAGAAGAGAAAGCGAAGCAATTCGGCACGGCTTTAGTTATCTCTCATAACTCGTTGCGTGATTGGATTGACAACTCGATTGTTGTCACGAAACGAGACGGTATCAGCACTGTTAGCAGAGAAGAATAATGGCAGAAGAAATCAACGAAAGTGTTTTGTTCCCTATCGAAGTGAATGAGAATGTCAGTAAGGTGATGACAATAGACGTTCTCCAAGCGGTCACCAAAAAATGGAAAAACTACTTTATGACCGTCTTCGATCAGTATAGAACTGAAAGCGGAAATGAAGTTAGGCTGAAGTTTTACGATTCGTCGAGTGACTTTTCTCATTCTCCGACACTTCTTAGTGAAGACATGGAGAAGAAAAGAACGCTTCTCATTGGCGAAGGGCTTTCGGTCAGGCGCTTCAACTGCGGAGTTTTAAGTCATCAGCACGGTAGTGGAAAAATTGTATTTAGAGTTCAGGTTTTTGGATACATCACGGGCGTTACAACTGATGTTATCGACAAACTTGAATTGTGGCAGTTTACTTACGACCTTGTTGTTGACATGAAAAACTTTACAGCAATCAAGCGTGCGAATGTCTATTTTGACAAGAAGAATGAAATTATTTTTGGATGCGTTGACAATGCCCTTTTGAAGGCCAATTCAAAATGGATTCAAGCTGTCATGGGAACGCTGAAGTACAAAGAGCCGAGCAGTAACGACAGGGTGATTATGGATAACTTCACAACCTGTTGCATTCTGCCGATTATCAGAAACGCTTTGCTGGAAGCCTTCAGACCACACAAAGAAGAAAAAGAGAAGAAAGAAAGTGAACTTTCCTATCACGTAAATTATGGAACTTGGTAAATGAAAAAAATAAAAATCATAGGTATCGACCCCGCCTTGAGAAACTTTGGTTTAGCTATCGGAACTATTGACACCGACAGCGGAGAATTTAACGTGCACGACCTCAAATTGGTCTCTACAGAGAGTTCTAACGAGAAGAGAGTACGTAAGAACAGTCAAGACTTGGAACGCGCTAGAGCGCTTTTTAAGGGCGTTTGTGAGGTTATTAAAAAAGAATCTCCGACTTATGCGTTCGTTGAAGTACCACACGGGTCTCAGAGCGCTAGAGCAATGGCAAGTTACGGTATCTGCATCGGCATTCTTGCAAGTCTTCCTATCCCGATCATTCAGGTGACAGCTCAAGAAAACAAAGTCAAAGCAGTTAATCACAAGACCGCAAGTAAAGAAGAGATGATTCTTTGGGCGTCTGAAAAGTTTCCAAAAGCACCTTGGATTAAGCGAAAAGTTAAGGGAGAAGAGGTCATGGTCGAGAAAAATGAACACTTAGCAGATGCTATTGGAGCCATAAATGCAGGGGTTCAGACGGATGAATGGCACAACATAATGAGTTTGTTAAAAACCCTCTAGGATTTTCATTTATTTATAGCTTAAGTAAGCAACTACTTAAGCTATAATTGTATCTAGGTTAATTCGGAGATTAACAAATAAATGAAGACCTTCTTTGACTTTCTCTATCACCTTGTCGGACTAATGGCGGGAACTGGCGGCCTCATTGCTTTCATCGTCGGCTTAATAGTCACTTGGGACAAAAACCATTACTTAGCAGTTTCCATCTTTTTAGTAGCCGTCATCTCAGCTTTGGTCATCACCATCTTTTCTAAACAACCATGAAGCAATATCTTGATTTAATGCAACAAATTCTCGACAAAGGAAATCATCGAGAAGACAGAACGGGCGTTGGCACACGAGCAATTTTCGGTGCCCAAATGAGATTCGATCTCAAAGAATCTTTCCCGCTTCTGACAACAAAGAAACTTCATTTGAAGTCCATCATTCACGAACTGATTTGGTTCTTGAGCGGAGATACGAATACTAAATATCTTGAAGATAACGGCGTCACAATTTGGCGTGAGTGGCAAGATATAAACGGCGATTTAGGCCCAGTTTACGGTAAACAATGGAGAGCGTTTTCTGCTGTCGGAACATTCGCAAAAGTTGAAGTGTTTTGTGATGCTGAAGACTGTGATGACGAAGAAAACCACTATTTTGAGGTCGATGGAGAAATCGAGGACGATGAAGATACAGATAGCGTAGATCAAATTGAAAATGTTCTTTGGTCTCTCAAGGATTTTCCATTCTCAAGAAGACATATTGTTTGCGCATGGAACCCATTAGTAATCGACCAAATGGCTTTACCGCCTTGTCACTGTCTCTTTCAGTTCTTCGTAAGAGAAGAAAACGGCAAGAGGTATCTGTCTTGTCAGCTTTATCAGAGAAGTTGTGACTTCTTCTTAGGTGTGCCGTTCAACATCGCAAGCTATTCCTTACTGACGCACATTTTTGCTGATTGTTTGGGTTACATCCCTGACGAATTCGTTTGGACGGGCGGAGATGTTCATCTCTATGACAATCACATTGAACAGGCAAAACTTCAGCTTTCACGCACGCCATTACCCCCGAGCGCACAATTACATATAAGAAATCATCACGAATTCCCTTGGGAATACAAGTTCGATGATTTTGAGATTACGGGTTATGAATCATACCCCGCTATTAAAGCACCAATTGCAGTTTAGAGGTAAGTTTTATGTCAACAATTAGTCAACATTTAGTCGCGCTTTTGGAAGAGGTCTGTTGGTCTCACGAAGCCGAAAATATCTCGTTCAGAATAGATAAAAGCTACAGCGGACGATTCATGTATGGCGAAACGTGCTTGGGCTTTTGTCTTGAGCGAAACGCCGACTGGCTCGACATCTTCGATATGTTCGAGAACGTTAATCCTTACCTGTTTGAAACAGTAAAAAGAGAACTCAGAGAACTCAAAGAGTGTGCCCGCACTGACTCAATGGGCTTAGACAAGATTCTCTACTTTCCTGGACATCAATATCCGAAAACTTTTACCGATAAAGAGGCTTAATTATGGCAGTGAGTAAAATTGCAGAAGCAACATCTACAACCGCAACATTGATTGCAAAAGCACAAATTGGCAGTTCAACCGTGAAGTTCAAAGCGATTGATAAGCGGGATGAAAGCGAAATCGAACTCGAACTGACAGTCAGAGATTTCAAAGACTTCATCGCTCAGTTGATGGCAATGAAACCGTTCATTCGTGAAAATGTCTTTGAAGGATGAGATGCGCAAAACTCTGAAAGTCCCAATCAAAAAGAAGATTAGGCAAGATTGTCACAAGGAGTTCGACAAACTTTGGAAGTACGGAGGGATGACAAGAAAACAGGCTTACGCTTGGCTCGCAAGAGAACTTGGCATTGAGTTTGAAGATTGTCATTTCTCCACCCTGTCGCTAGCGGAGCTTCAGAAAGCAAAGTTAATCATTCTGAAGAAACGCAACGAATGGAAAAAACGAGGTAAGAGGTCTTTGACCCGCAGGCGAAGGGCTAGTCTTTGTGGCTTTGATAACGCTGAAGATTGGGCTTTAGAGTTTTACGAAGAAGAATAAATCGGTTACTTTCGGCTTGTGCTTAGACGCATTTAGGGAGACGAACAATCTCCCTTTTAATGCCTCAATTACAATACTTTGGAAATATTCATTAACCCCAAAGGAAAAGTAATGAGAGTGCAGATCGTCGGGCCATTCGTTTGTTCTGAAAAAGAAGCGTTCGCAGAAGAATTAGCCAAAAAGATCAACTGCAAATACGTACACATCGAGGTTGATAAGTTGATCGACAAGAAGAAGTTTTCCAAGATGACAGATAACGGAGAGGCTTTTCTGAACTTTCACGAGCTGATGTTTAAGCGACTGAAGAAAATGATCGGAAATCTTCCCGATAACGTTTTGATCGACTTTTCCCCGATTGATATTTACGTCACTGTTTTGGCGAATTGTTCATTCGTCGTTCGCCCCGACGGGCTGACAGACGAGCAATTAGAAGCCCTGAACAAGCGTTTATTCGTTTTTGATGGGAATGTTGCTGAGTTGTCGCGGAGTTTCACTTGGTCGATTCATTTGCCCGCTAGAAAGAGTTTTGAAGCGTTTGACGGCACTTTAGAACAATGCGCATTGATGACCAACGGCTATATTGCAAAAACAGGTTTGAAAGCGTTAGCGGTCTCAAGAGACAGAACGCCAGACCCATCACCAATCATCGACCCTGTGATTGAGGAGATGGAAAGTCTTGAACTCAAACAAGCAGAAAACGAACTCTCCAGACTTCGTAATGAGAAGATAACTTTTATCAATTAACACGATCTCGTCGCACTAATTCGCTATGTCGCATTGTTGTGACGGGATTTATCCTCGAAGCGCACACATGAAAAACATAGTTGGATTAGACCTTGAAACAACAGGTATTGGCGAAGACCACAAGATCATTGAGTATTGTGGATTAGTATTAAACGAAAAAATGTTGGAGGACGAATCAAGAAGCATCCTTCAGCGATTTAATCCTCAAAGATCAATCGATGCAAAGGCGCAAGCCGTACATCACATTTCATTGGCCGACTTAATGAGTGAGCCAATTTTTGAAACAAAGGCAGAAGAGATTCACGAACAGTTAAAGCAAGCCACACTTATCGTGATTCATAACGCCGCCTTTGATACTGCCTATCTGAACCGAGAATTCAAACGTCTTGGCATGACAGAGATCACCGTTCCTACGTTATGCACAATGAGATCGGCTCGATGGGCAACCTACGACGGAAAAGTACCGAGACTACAGGAATTGTGTTCTGCTCTTGGCGTTATATATAACGAAACCGAAGCTCATTCGGCTCGGTATGACGTTGAAGTCATGCTTGCGTGTTTTTGCAAGATGGCTAGAGAAGGATACATAGACCGAAACTACATCTTTCCATTCAACCAAATAAGCGAAGAGCTGTACTTGAAAGCTGATGGAATGTCTTTGATTTAAAACAACATTCCTAGATTCACCCCTGTAAACTGCAAACATGAATCGCACGACAGCGGTTCCCGATAGTAACAAGGAGCTTATATGAAAGTAAAAAGAGAACGATTTGAACAGGCTGTACTCAATTGGGCTTCAGACGATAGAAGTCAAGCATCGAGATGTTTTGTTATAGAAGGGTTGGAAGAAGTAACCTTTGTTGGTATGAAGGGCAAGACGGTTTCTCGTTGCTTGGTGTACTTTCACTTCACTCAAGACAAGAAAAAATACTCAATAAGATTAGGAGACTTGCTTAACGAGAGAATTGAAGAAGCGACAAAAGGAAACTATAGAAAGTTTTACACTTTCGCTACTCCGTTAACAGTAGGGGACATCGAAACACTCATAGTAAGAGCTTATGAGCTTGGCAGAGATTGGAAACAGATTTTAGCAACACTTAAGACTAATTATCCTAATTACTCTTTAGAGGAAATGCTTAAAAAGGGAGAATCGTTAAGTTCCATTGCTTTAGCAAGAGAAATAAAAGATCAAACCCAACCTTTCAAAGCTATAAATGAGACGGAAAAAGAGGACAGACCTCAGATTGTTGCTGGCGCATCAAATGCGGTTGGAAAAACAGTGACCGTGATTGACCCGCTTAAGGAAGTTAAGCTCAAAAACTTAGAACAAGAACTTGAGCTGATTGACCTCAAAATCCGTAAGTGCGAGATTTTGAAATAAATTTCAACTCTTAAGAATGGCTAACTAACTACTTAATTCTATGTGGGCGCAACCCGCCTACATAGAGTAGAATACAATAATACTTAAGTAAGAAACTACTTAAGAGGTTTGCAAAATGAATGGTCTTTCAATAGTTGAATGCAAGGTTTACGGTGTTGAGAAATTGGTCGAAGTTGGCAAAGATTCTGATGACCCGCTGACCCGTTATCTCGCTGAACGGTGCGAAGTTTTAAAAGAACAAGAAGAGGCTTTTTGCGGAGCGCTTTCAGAACTTGACGAACTCAAGCTCGTGATTCGTTCGTTGACTAAGAGGCACACTGACAACGTTAAAGAGATTGCAAAAGCTCGGCTCATTAAAGACCGAAAAGAGATAGCAGAAAACGCAGAAGACGAATTCAACGAAACAATCGGCTATGCGATTGAAAAGCTTAATTCCGCTTACAACATCATTGAAAACTATTTGATCGAAAAACAGCAGTAGGGGATATTTATGAACTTCATTATTAGCAATTGCGAAACAATCTTCGGTCGCTCACCTAAATTTTCCGCCATAGTCGAATACGAGGGCAGAGAATACAAAGTTTCGCTCACGAAAAAGACAATCACGGTCAAAAACAAACTTGGTGTGCAACTTTTCACCGAGCCGAATCGCTACACGCTCGACGAACAAGGTGCTATGAGGGGGTTAAGAGACTACATCGTAACTCGTAACATTTAAGACACCGACGGCATAAGACAAGAGCTTATGCCGTTTAATCGTACCTAAAACTTTGGAACTAAAAATGAAAACAGAAATAGAACACAAAGAAGCAATTGCGAAAATTGCCAACGCTCATACCGAAGAGGAACAACTCAGACAGATGGAAGAAGAAGCCGTTGAGTGCGCCTTGGCTATCATCAAAATGCGCCGTCACGGTCACAATCCAATCACGCGAAAAAATTTAGTCACCGAGCTTGCAGACTGTCTGATAATGATTGAACAACTTGTTTGGCGTTTCGGTTATCAAGACGAAGTTGCCATTGAAATGGTCAATAAGATCAACCGAGAATTAACACGAACAGGTCAGGCAGAATTCTTCACAACAGAAGTTTCCATCTAAAAGTCAGTCCCGAGTTTCGGGACTTTTCATGCTTGGAATGAAGATAAGGTGAGTCTCCCCGCCAATGTTCGCACCTCTACAATAATCATATAGAAATTCTTTTGTAATCAAAGAGGTAAAACATGAGCGAGAAACAAATAGCATCTGACTTAGATGAATTTATGAGCACACTGAACAAAGAAGAAGAAGTCATTGTCATCGACGAACCAGCAGGTATCCCTGAAGTCGTCACAAAAGACTTCGTTGAACAAAAACTCATTGCTTTAGACAAGGTTGAAAAAATCGAAAGGCAAGAAAAGACCGCAAAACCCGCTAAAGCAAAGAAGGTTGCAAAAGCTCCGAAAGAAAAGAAAGTCTCCGAACCCTGTATCACTTACAAAGACGGTTACGGGAAGATGCTTGAAGAACGCATTAAGAACTCGAAAGACGTGCTGGCGCTCACTAAATACATTAGCAAAGAAAAGCAGGTGAAAGAAGTTCAGGAACTTGTAAAGCTCTTGGATGACAAGACGGTTTTCTCTCAGAAAAAGGTTTGCGAAAAGGTCGTTCAACTCTACACATTTCTTACGGGCGGTTGCACTTTCAACACCGTGCTTAAGATCGCTTTCGAGACATTCAAACAAGACGGTTATCTCGACGGCGGAAAAAAAGGCAATCTTTATCAAGCACTGCTGAAAAAGCCGTACAGCCCCGATACAGCTAATGCTCAATCGGCCCAAGTAATGAATATGCTCCCGAAGCTCGGCATTGCCGTCAAGGTTGGTCATCGCTTATCTCCTGACCCTGAATCAAACCTGCTCCCGCTGATCTATCAGAAGATGGGAATTTAAAGAAACGAAAAGCCCCGCAAAAGCGGGGCTAAATTTTTACTCTATTGTCAATAACTTCGGCTTGTAATCAAAGCTCTCTTGACCGTAATATCCAAACGAGTTTTCAATCAACTTTACTCCGCCAATCTCAAGCTCAGCTTTAACGTGCGTATGACCGAATACCCACGCTTTGATATTTGACCGAGAAAGAAACATTCTTGTAAGGTTAGTACAGAAAGCACTTTGAAGCGGGCTGTCTTTGTACATTGGCGTTGTGTAGAAGGTCGGTGCGTGGTGCGTTAAGACCACGCATTTTTCATCTTTGTGTATTTCGAGCAGTCTATCAAGCTCAAGCAATTCTTTTGTGAATCTGTCTCGGTAGTCTTTTGCTGTTAAACCGTGAACATACCAAAAGTCATTAAGACGCCGAACAATATCAAGCTCATAGGTTGGATCAAGGTCAGACCAAAGTGTTCCGCCAATGACTGTAGTGTCTTCAATTTTTACCGTGCTGGGAGCGTCGCTAAGACTAAGAAAATGAACATTTTTGTAGTCTGAATAGCGCTCACGGTACTTTGCGACAGGGCTAGATTCTTTATCTAGGCCGAAGAGGTAATAGTCGTGATTTCCTAATACACAAACGACGTTTTGATATTTATGTCTGACTAAGTTGAAAAAGTAGTCTGTATAAAACAAAGCGTGTTCGCTGTACCAGTTGCCAATGTCTCCCGCTACCAAAAGATTGGGGGCGGTTGGCTTGAGAAATACGCTTTCTAAGAATTCTGTACCCGCGTCACCACTTCCTACGAAGTGATCAAGATGCAGGTCGGAGACCACATCAAACTTAGTCATGTTTAGTTACCTGTAAGGATATTCGTCGTTATCCGTGTACTTTGCTTGAATCGGCAAAGAGACGTGCTGAGGTTCGTCATTGTTATCGGCGCGCTTCATTGCACGACGTTCAACGACTTCCATAATCGCATAGTTAGCAAGATCAAGCAGGGTGTCTTCAATGCTTTCATCTTTAACTTGGCGGTCAGACTTGCGATAAAGGGACTTAATGCGCTCAAACTTATCAGACAAACGAATCAAAATCGCTTCGGGGAACTCCGAGCGGGTTTTAGCGAAAGAATTTCCGTAATCATTGTTCTTGGCAACGTAAGTCTGATGGAGATTCATGCAGATTTCATTGTGAATTTTGTATTTATCAATCATTTTTCTTTCTTGGATTAAGTTGTTCTTGAATGTATTGTTCTGCCCACTGAAGAGCGTCATTGGAGATGTTCTGAATGCTTTGGTTAGCAGAGATGGCGGGG
>ULPM01022996.1_pt1 | contig 12975 bp, 10 predicted proteins | sample 1953501 | NCBI WGS metagenome assembly ULPM01 (sample SAMEA4835629, study PRJEB28245) | human gut metagenome | biome: gut microbiome; material: fecal sample | place: Denmark | collected 2008
CTGTTACAGTCATCGGATTCTGCAGAAATTCCGATGTCACCTGCAAAAGCCTGTCCATTCCGGCATGTTCTAACATCAGATTATGAATCTTCCGTTCCCATTCATCAGCCGCATCAAAAATCTCCTGCACATCATTCATAAATTCTGCTATTTCTTCCAGACTATCAAGTGCAATATGAATATACGGAATCTGCTGAAGCTCTTCTGATGTAGCATCAATTTCCTCTCTCCCACAAAATACCCAGAGTATATTTTCAGCAGTCAGAACTGCCGATTCCCACTCTTTGTCATATCTCTGTACCACATAAACATGCCCATGTCGAAATGTTTCTTTTTTTTCATAACACAAAAAGGGGCGCAGATATCCGTCTGAACCGGATAAAGTTCCCCTTTCCGTAATTTCATATTTCTCTTTTATTTTTTCATATAAATAAACTGATGACAGCTGCAAGTCTACAATCCTCCTGTCACATAATTGAAGCACCTATTTTACCAGTCAATTCTATAGCAATTTAACTCACATTATGTCTTTCTTATACGCACCTGTCAGCCCGGTTCTCACACAATAAACGTCTTCGCAACTTCCACAGCCTCAATACAGTTCTCTGTATAGGCATCTGCTCCCATATTCTTCGCCAGCTGCTCCGTTACTGCACCTCCACCAACCATAATCTTAAATTTATGCTTACTGCTGCTTCGTTTCAGAGACTTCACCACCTGCTCCATCTCCGGGATTGAAGTACTCAAAAGCGAGGAGATACACACGATCGACACATCAGGATTCTGCTTCACTGCACGCAGAAACTGCTTCTCAGAAATATCCACTCCCAGATCGATCACCTTAAATCCGGCACTACGAAACATGATCGCAACCAGATTCTTACCTACATCATGCAGATCACCTTCCACCGTTCCAAGGATCACAGTTCCGATATTCCTCCTGCCAAACTGCGAGTCCTGTTCCTCCAACAATTCAAAACCCTTGCGCACACTTCGGGCTGCTGCCAGAATTTTAATAATATCCGCACCATTGGATTTGTAATTCTCCCCCACTGTTCGCATAGCCGGAGTCATGGCCTCTTCCACAATCCGCCCTGCAGGAATATGCTGCTTCAATGCCTCCCTCACCAACTTCTCTGTCTCCCCCGGATGTCCGTCTTCAATTGTTTTTCTTAACTGTTCCAGTACTGTCATATCCTCAAGCCACCCTTAATACCTTCTGCCAAAAATCCCCCGCCCTGCGGCGAAGGATTTTTTGTTTTTTCAAACACGCTCTGCGCTTTCAATATCTGTATTTTATCATAGCTCACTGTTATTTACAACGAAAACTGACTTACCTGATTCGGCTAAAATGTTATTCCGTTATTGTTCACACACCTCTGTCCCGCGAGGTGTTTTGGCATGAATATGCCAAAATCCCGAGACATACAAGCCAAAATTCCATTGCCGCAGGCAATCTGGAATGAATTTTGGCTACGTTACTGTGAACGGAGTGAACAGTAACGTTATTCCAGAAGGTAACAGCTCGTATAAGCAATCGTACAATCCCCATAATAATACTGTAGCTCATTGGCCTGGCAGACCTGTGTTACCAGCATCCCGTAAGCCTCCATCGATGAGAAAGCCTGTTTCGGAAACCTGCATGGAGCATCCGGATAAGTACAGACCTTACATTTCGTACAGCATCCCGCACCAATCGCCAGCATATCCGGATAAATCTCCCGAAGTTTCTTCTCAAATTCCACAAAATACTCCTTATGTCTGGCTTCCGTTTCCATCATTCCCTCGCCATCAAAAGCATCCTCCAATTCACCAACTGTCTGAACAATAATCCCATACTTATACTGCCGGACTTTCGCTTCACATTCCTCAAGAGAGCCACATCCCGGAGGACAGCTCCAGCACTTATCATACTTATGACAGGTATCTGCTGCACACATCTGTCGAACCTCCGGCTTCAGCTCAATCGTATCACAATCCAGCAACACCACATGCGAAAACCCCTGCTCCATTCCCATTTGCTCTATTTTTTTTATATCCATAATCTAACCCCTTACTCTCTTGTATAATCTATAGCAACCTCATCAGGCAGATAAAATTATCCTCTTCGCGCCTCAGTTCTGCACCGAATAACTGCTCCGCAGTTTATCAGAAGAAATCTGCACTTCTCAGTAATTCAATCAGGCGGATAAAGTCATTCACCTGTCTCAAATCCCAGTTCATCAATAAAATGATCCTGAAAATCAGCCGAAGCAGCCAGCTCAACGAATTCAATCTTTCTCACCAGCTCATCCATCTCCAGCATTTCCTTCTCATTCACAAGTGCGATCTTCGCACCCTCACCAGCAGCGTTTCCCACTGGTTTCACTTTCTTCACAAGCGTCGCCGGAAGCAAGCCAATCTTCCCGGCACTGACCGGATCCATATAGTTGCCAAAAGCACCTGCAATATATACCGAACAGATATCATCTTCTGTAATCCCAAGCCGCTCCATAAGCATCTGAATTCCCGCTGCAATCGCAGCTTTCGCAAGCTGAACCTCTCCGAGATCCTTCTGAGTCAGATAAACCCCTCTCTCATTACCGCCCCGCTCTGGCGGTACCAGAATAAACACACCTTGCTTCTCCTGTCCGCTTCTCAGCACACCATTCTCATCCAGCATTCCAGCCTCCAGAAGACCCGCCACCAGATCGATCAATCCCGAACCACACAAACCAACCGCCGGCTTATTCCCAACAGTTGTATAGTTCCACTTCCCCTCCTCATACTTCACATGATCCACAGCCCCGGCCGCGCCACGCATTCCACACTCAATCTTCGCACCCTCAAAAGCAGGCCCGGCCGCAGTAGAACAGGTCACCATCCGCTCCCTGTTTCCCAGAACCATCTCACCATTCGTTCCAATATCGATCATCAGAGAAATCTCTTCCTGCTGATCCTGCCTGATAGCCAGCAGACATCCACAGGTATCCGCTCCCACATATCCTGCAATATCCGAAAGCATGATCAACTCTGCACGCTCCTGCACAGCCAGACCGTAATCCCCCGCATTCAGCACAAGCCTCTCACTCACAGCCGGAGTATACGGCGCATGCACCAGCGAAGCCGGAGAAATCCCCAGAAACAGATGATGCATACAGGTATTTCCCACAACACACACCTGAAAAACATCCTCTCTCCTTATCCCTGCATCCTCTGCCAGACTTCCCAACATCTCATTAACCGCTTTCCGAACACACATACTTAACGCTTCTGTTCCATGCTCCAGCGCATAATTCGCCCTCATGATCACATCCGCACCATACTGTGCCTGGGGATTCATTCTGCTCTCAACTGCCAGAGTCCTCCCATCCGCACCATCCAGCAAATACCCCGCAATGGTAGTCGTCCCAATATCAAACGCTGCCAGACACCTCCGACCAGCTTCCTTCCTCATTTCCAGAATCCGCCGTCTACTGTAAATCACATACCATTCATCAGAATCCCTGCGCATCCCATACAATTCACCCGCCAGCTTCAGATCCACCTCCATCTGCCCCGGCTCAACCTCACCATCTGTCTCCGCCAGCGCATCCAGCAGCCTCTGCCAGTCCGACCGCTTCTCCCCGGTTTTCGCCTTCTCCAGCTCAACCTGAGCCATCCGTAGTCCCGGTTCAAACACAACTTCTCTGTTAAATCCATCCGTTAAAATCTTCTCATTGCCAGCCCTGTCCAATGTCTCCACTACACAAGTCTCACCTTCACCAATCCGCACCTGACACGCCTTAACAACTTCACCATCAATCTTAACCAGACACTTCCCACATTTCCCCAGCCCGCCACAAGGCGCATCCGGCCTCAAACCCGCCCGAATCTCAGCTTCCAACACAGACATCCCGGCATTCACTTCTATCTCAATCCCTTCACGCACAAACTTAACCCAAGCCATAAAAACCTCCCACATATCCAATCCAAACATCACAACAACCAACAGCCAGCTCAGAAAAATATTTTATTTCATGTGCATTTGCAGGGGTCTTAGATATTCTTAGCTCTCAGAAATCTGCGTTATGAGCAGACTGTATCACTGTCTGAGCGAAGTTTGCAACGGAGCGAGTTTGAGAAGGCTGCTCATGCCTTTAGCAGATTTCTGAGAGGTTAGAATATCTTAGACCCCGAAACCGCACATGAAATAAAATATTTTTCTGAGCGTCCCCTTTTTCCCATTATAACACACTCCAAAAAATCCCAAAATACATGAAAGGACCACTCCCCAGAGCAGTCCCCTCATAATATTTTCATGTTATACTAAACCCGCACAAGCAATCAGATCAGGCTGCCAACTTCTTAGCCAGTGACGCCGCACTAGCCGCATCATCAGAATATCCGTCAGCACCAATTTCCTCAGCAAAAGCTTCTGTAATCGGCGCTCCGCCAACCATAACCTTAATATTACCTCTGAAATCCGCCGCATTCAACGCCTCAACAGTCTCCTTCAGAGCCGGCATAGTAGTAGTCAGCAGCGCAGAAAGAGCAATGATCTTAACATCCGGATTCTCTTTATAGCACTCAATAATCTTAGCCGCCGGAACATCGACTCCAAGATCGATCACCTCAAATCCGGCACTCTCGATCATCATGGCAACCAGATTCTTACCAATATCATGAAGGTCACCGGAAACCGTAGCAATGATAACCTTACCAAGTGCACCTGTAGAACCAGATGCCAGATGCGGTTTCAGAACCTCAACACCTTTCTTCATAGCACGAGCTGCAACCAGCATCTCCGGAACAAAGATCTCACCATTTTTGAATTTCTCACCAACTACAGACATCGCACTGATCATACCATCATTCAGAATCGCAACCGGATCATCACCCTCATCAATGGCTTCCTGTACAGCCGGTCCTACTAATTTCGCTTTCCCTTTTTCAACTAATTCCGCAACTTCATTTATCTTAGACATAATCAAATCCTCCTGTTATTTCTCAATTTCAGATTCCAACCACTTAATTCATTTACACAGTTTCTGCAGATTCAACCTACTTCTTCTTTGTTGTACCAATTAAGCCTTCTCTGTAAGCCCCTATATATTCCATACAATAATCATCCAGACCAAGTAATGCTTCTGTTGCATAAACCAGTCCAAGCATATCCTTATTTGTCGGATCCATAATTCCACTGTCCAGTCCTGCATTCATTGCCAGTACCAGGAACCCGTAATTAATCAGCTTACGAACCGGCAGATTAAAGGAAATATTACTGATTGCTGCCGTAATATGAATGGTCGGATACTGCTCACGTACACTTGTAATCGTCTCAATATTCGTTGCAATACCATCCTCAGAAGTACAAAGCATCTCAACCAGCGGATCAATGTGAATCCTGTCCGGAGCAATTCCGTACTCTTTCGCTTTCGCCATGATCTTGTCAAAAACTTTCAGACGGTCTGCTGCACATTTCGGAATACCTGTATTGTCACTCAGCAGCGCAATTACCTGCCATCCCTCATTTCCCGGCTCAGCCATGATCGGGAAAATCGTATCAATCTTATGTCCCTCTCCTGATACAGAGTTAAAAATTCCAGGTTTCTTACAGAACTTATAAGCCTGTGCCAGAACATCCGGACTCGGGCTGTCAATTGAGATTGGAAGATCTGTAACCTCCTGGATACAGTCGATCATCCATTTCAATGTTTCCACTTCTTCCGCTTCCGGAACAGAAGCGCAACAGTCAATATAAGTAGCTCCGCTTTCCGCCTGAAGCTTTGCTCTTGCTTTAATAAATTCAGAGTCTCTTTTCGCAATCGCTTCTGCAACGATCGGGATAGAACCATTAATTTTCTCACCAATAATAATCATTTTCAAACACCTCCATAGCATCATCCTCTGCAACACCTGAAATTTCATCTAAATGTCGGACAGATATTTGTATTCCGTTTTGCCACTGACAAATACCTGAGATCAGAACATAATCTGCCATGGAAGCCTTGTAGATTCAGATGCCTTAATGCCAAATTTCTCTTCATTCAGCTTGTCAATGGAATCACAGAGAGATTTATAAACACCCGGATAAACAGAACCAGGGCCACCCTGAGCGATACATGGAATAAAGTATTTGTTTCCACATTCTTCGCAGACACGACGTACCACTGCATCACAATTCTCATCTGTCCAGCCCTCAAAATCAACTGCACGATTTTCGATACCGCCCATGAAGCTGATCTTTCCGCCATATTTCCTGATCAGTTCCGGAAGATTATTGGTTTCCATACATCCCTGCCATACATCGATCCCCATCTCAATCATAGAAGGAACCAGTGTTGCTGCGTAACTGTCAGAATGATGGATAACCAGCTCAACGCCATGACTGTGATAATATCCGTAAATTTCTTTATATGGCTCAAGTAAAAATTCATCAAACATTGCAGGACTCATAAATGTACTGTCCAGTCCACCCCAGTCATCATGATGGAATAATGCATCAGGATGAAGGTTGGAACAGATACCTTCAGCAAGTTCCAGTTCCCACTCTGTCAGATATTTGATCAGATCATGCATTTCATCCGGATTAGTAATATAATAAACCAACGCATTACTGATCTCACACAGATGATGAGTCTGCTCAAATAATCCCGGTGCAACGAAAGCTGCTTTAAATGCCTGTTCTCCGTCAACTGCATCATACTGAGCCTTCACCATATCCCACTGATCCTGGGTAAATTTCAAAGACGGTGCATGTACATAGTCTTTCCAGTCTTCAATATCCTTTACCACGATCTTGTCAGGAGTATGTACAGGAAAAGAACCCGGAACTCCTTTCGGGAAAGTATTGGTTACCCCCCATGCATTCACTACATTTTCCTGTCCCGGCTGAAGCAGCGGGTTTGTAAACATAAACGGGTGAAAAAGAAGCTGTACTGCTTCATACTGATTAACAAATCTGTCAGGATTTCCGCCTTTTATAACTTCCAGCATATTCTGTTTCGGTGTTAACATATAATCTACCTCCTCATGCAATATGAAAATGCCCCCACATTCCCACATTTGTTTGTTTAATTTGTCGTTCTTTATCTCGTTTCTGATGATTTTATTGTAGCATTTATACAATCCAAAATATATAATCAGATATGCGGATTTTTCACGCCCGCATTCCTACAAATTGTATGAACGCATCTCAAATATTGTACCAACAGTAACCGGCAGCCATATAATAAATTTTAAGATCAACTGTAAATACACTTGTAACACAACTCTAAACACTGTATAATTTTGTATATACAGATATCAGATTTTAAAAATCATTTGTGCCTGCACAATAAGACTTTTAAACCTGATTTATCTAAACATGAAGAAATACGATTTATATAACAGATCAACAGATTCCGAATGTTTTACAGTAAATATTTAACAGGTGGTGAACACAATGTTTTCAAAAAAATTATTAATACCTCTGCTATCGCTCAGCCTTCTTGTTACTCCTGCATACAGCAGTCATGCTGCTGAAAATGCAGAGGCCGCGGGAACATCCGTAGAAGGTCAGGGAATGCTTTCCCCTTCTTCATCTTCAGAGAGTTCTGAAAGCATCTTTAACGGTTCCGGGGCAAGCACATCTTCAGAACCAGTCACAGATGAGAAACTGGAGACAATTTTAAAACAGGTTCAAAGTCAGCTTCCCGCTGAAAACGGAACCTGGGCTGTTTTCATATCCGATCTTGTAAACGGAACCGAGGGCAGTCTTAATGATCAGAAAATGCAGGCTGCAAGCCTGATCAAGCTCTATATCATGGGAGCTGTCTACGAGAATTATGATCAGATAACCGGACAATACGGCAGGGATTCTGTAGACTCCAATCTGTACTCCATGATCACAGTCAGCGATAACGATGCAGCCAATACCCTGACAACTTATCTTGGCGGCGGCGATTCCGCAGCAGGTATGCAGGCTGTCAACAGTTTCTGCCAGGCACATGGCTATGGCCAGACTCACATGGGACGTATGCTCCTTGCCAGCAATGAGAATGATGATAACTACACATCTGTAGGAGACTGTGGTCATCTCCTGCAGGAGATTTATAAACAGGATACATCCGGCTACACCCATGCCGCTGATATGTTTAATCTGCTCAAGGCACAGACACGCTGTAACAAAATTCCCGCACAGCTTCCGGAAGGAGTCAAAACCGCAAATAAAACCGGAGAACTTGACAACGTGGAAAATGATGCCGGAATCATCTATGATTCCAAAAATGACGTAGTAATCGTATTTATGTCCCAGAATCTCTCAAGTGCCGGTTCCGCACAGAATACAATCGCTACCTTAAGCAGAACGATTTACGATTACTATAATTAAATAATGTACTCTCAGAGTACATAATAACCCAAAGGAGGGGTTCACTATGAAAAAAAGAAAAAATATTGCAATTCCCATGATTCTTGCAGCTACGATTGCTGCTGTATCTGTACCCTGCAGCTCACAGATCGTTATGGCATCTGACACTTATCAGGTAGGTGTAAGTAAAGGGTATCTGGCTCTGCGCTCTGCCATGGCTTATGATTCCTCCAACGAGATCGGCGAGCTGTATTCCGGTGATACTGTTGAAGTTACAGAATATACCACCAGTGATTACTGGTACGTCTATTCTCCAAAACTGAACTTATCCGGATACGTAAATAACGATTACCTGTATTTCCTCTCATCACAGCCGACAAGTTCGTCCGGTTCTTATACTGTCAGTGTTGCCAAAGGTTATCTGGCTCTGCGTTCTGCAAAGGCTTATGACTCTTCTAACGAGATCGGACAGTTATACTCCGGTGATACAGTAACAGTTTCTGACAGCAGTGATCCTCAGTACTGGTATGTCTATTCTCCGAAACTGAACTTATCCGGCTATGTAAATAAAGATTACTTATATTACAGTGGCGATACTGCTGCCAGTGCACAGAGTTCTTCCGGAGATTCAAGGACTGTCAGTGTTGCCAAGGGTTATCTGGCTCTGCGTTCCGCAAAAGCTTATGATTCCTCCAATGAGATCGGACAGCTGTATTCCGGCGATACAGTTCAGCTTATCGACACCAGCGATTCCCAGTACTGGTACGTTTACTCTCAGAAGTTAGGAAAAAACGGATATGTAAATAAAGATTATCTGATTGGCGGAACAACCACATATGCCACCAGAACAGTCAGTGTTGCTACCGGTTATCTGGCTCTGCGCTCTGCGAAGGCTTACGACTCTTCCAACGAGATCGGACAGTTATATTCCGGCGATACAGTTCAGCTTGTGGATACAACTGATGCACAGTACTGGTATATTTACTCCCAGAAACTCTGCAAATATGGTTATGTAAATAAAGATTATTTATATTAATCTTTTTCGTAACACTATAAACAGTTACGCTTCTTTACATTCACCATATACAACAAAACAGAAAGGACTCACAGTTATGAGCCCCAAACGACAGGTTAACCATAACATTCGTAAACACTTTAACACAATCATTTACAATATTTCACGTTATGCGGAAATTGCTCTTTCTATGGTAATTCTGCTGGTGATCGCACTGGCAGGCTTCCGGCTGATCATGGAGGTTGCAGATACTTCTGTTATGTCCATGGATACAGAATTTTTCAGCACTTTCCTTTCCCAGGCTTTGTCTCTGGTAGTAGGCGTGGAATTTGTAAAAATGCTCTGCCAGCATTCCGCACAGACAGTTGTTGAGGTTCTGATGTTTGCCACAGCACGTCAGATGGTAGTCGAACACCTCGGGCCAGCAGAAACTCTTCTTGGCGTACTCAGTATCGCAGTTCTGTTTGCGATCCGCAAATATCTTATGACAGACAACGATGACATGAATGCTCATAACTGTCCGAAGAATACTGAAGAAAATTAAAAAAACAAAAAACTGCATATCAGATACGATCTGTAAATTCTACCGGTCGTATCTGATTATGCAGTTTCTTTTTATTTCCACATGCTGATAAACGGGCGTCTCAAAAAAAGTAATTTTATATGATATATTCTATAGTTATGGTTATCAGCATGATGGGCGCTTATTTAATAATTACCACTAAAGAACTTACTGTCCTTCGGCAGTTCATAGCCCTTGAAGTAAGAGCCAAAATCAACCTTCAGATAATTGCAGAGGTTGGCAAGCTCAACCATTGTGTTGTCATTTACAGGAATGCCATTCTCTCTGCGCTCTTTTTCTGCAAATACTTCCTTCTCACCATGAGTATAAATCTGCTCTGCGCCTTCTGCCTTTGGACTCTGACGAAGAGTTTCCAGATATTCGGAAAAATGTGCCCTGATATCATCTGCATTTCCGAAGATTGCAGGATCGATGGCAGCAAATCCATGACAGATACCTGTCTTGTCTTTAAATGTACAGCATTTATCAGAAGTAACACCCATGGAAAAGATGGAGCTGAAAATCTCGCAGAGCATTCCATAACCGTAACCCTTATGACTTCCGTTTACCTCTTTATTACCACCAAGTGGCATGATTCCGCCGCCTTTCTTGGCAACAATATTGGCAAGTACATCCGGGGCATCTGTGCTTTCCTGACCATTTGCTCCCAGAGCCCAGCCCTGTGGAAGTGGTTTTCCCATCTTATTATACATTTCCAGTTTTCCTCTGGTAACTACTGTTGTGGAGCAGTCAAAAAGGAATGGATAAGGTTCTGCCGGCATTGCCACTGCAATGGGATTGGAACCAAGCATTGCTTTTCGTCCAAAGGTAGGTACCATGATTGCTTCCGAGTTGGTACATGCCATACCAAGTAAGCCCTGTTTGGAAGCCATTTCCGCATAATATCCTGCAATACCGAAATGATTGGAGTTTCTTACAGATACAAATCCAACACCTGTTTTCTTCGCCTTCTCAATAGCTTTCTCCATTGCAAAATGGGAAATCAGCTGTCCCATACCGTCATGTCCGTCGATCACTGCTGATACAGGTGTCTCAAATACGACCTCAGGTTTCGCATCCGGATGGATGGTTCCCTTCTCAATTCCTTTATCATATCTTACCATTCTCTGCATTCCATGGCTTTCAATCCCGTACAGATCTGCGGTAAGCAAAACATCCTTGATGATATTCGTCTCTTCTTCATTAAAACCAAATTTACGAAATACGTCGTGGCAAAAAGTATTTAATGTGTCATAACTCCATTTTACATATCCCATAACTGCAAAGCCCCTCCTTATAGTATTACCTCTTCTTATATTGGTTATACCAATCAATTTGTTAAAATGATTATATTACCATCGCTTTTAAAAATCAACTGTTTTTTCTGATTTTATTTTTCTTTTTTTCTATAACATAAACAGGGCGAGTAATTCTAAATGAATTGCTCACCCTGCTCTAGAACTGCCTGCTTCACAGCAGCTCCCCTTCATTATTTTTTTAATTTGCTTCTTTTAAAATTGCAACATCATATGGTTTTAATTCAACAACATTCTCCACTGTTTCATGTGTGATCATATTCTCATATGACTGCTCCATTGAAACTATAACTGAATGGTCATTATAGTTCAAAATAAACAATGCATCATTTGTTCCATCTGTAGCATCTACAACTTCTACACCATCAACTTTATATAAATCCATATCAATCCCTGCTTTTCTTCCCAGATAAACAGCCAACATTTTCATGGCTTTTTCATCCAGATCGCAGCCAAGGTAATATACCTCACCTTTTCCTGTCTGATTTACAGTCATGCATGCTTCACCTGCATAGAAATCAGAAGTATATCTGCCAAGTATTTTTGCAGTAACCGGTTTCACTATATCACACCACATATGTGCAGTTCCGTTGCCAAATACACCGGATGCAGCTGTTGTTTTCTCAAGAAGCGGATCATAATCTTCAACTTCTACACCTGCCAGGTCTGCAAATACACCTGGTACAGTTTCTGTAAGCATGTTATTGTACATATCTTTGATTCCACTTCTGAATGAGAACAGAATTTTTCCACCTGCCTGTGCATAAGACTCAATGTTCTTCTTTCCTTCATCTGATACCATCATCAGCATTGGTGCAAGAACAAGATCATATCCATCTAATTCTTCTTCTGCTGTCACGAAATCTACCGGAATTCCCATATTCCAGAATGGGCGGTAATAATCAAGCAATAAGGAATCATAGTATAATCCTTCTACCTGACGATGGATGGACTGGCTCCATTCACTGTCAAAGGATTTAATGATCGCAACACGTGCTCTCGGCATCAGTGCCTGATAGCTCTTACTTAATTCTTCCATTTCTGCTCCCACCTGGGAAATCTCAGCATATCTTCTGTTTGGTTTTCCATCATGATTCAAAATACCATGCCAGAGCTCTTCTGTTCCAAACGGACATGCTCTCCAGCGGAAGTATACAACTGTATCAGCTCCATTTGCTACAGACTGATATGTCCACAGACGGAGTTTTCCAGGTGTTGGTGTCGGACCCATCTTGCTCCATCCACAGGGACCGGACTGCTGTTCCATAACCCAGAATGGTTTCTTTTTATAACTTCTTAGTAATGCATGGTCTCTTGATACTGTTTCCGGTTTTGCTTTTCCCCACTGGAATTCAATGTAATTATCCCATGTTACGAAGTCAAATTCTTTGGATAACTTAAAGTAGTCGATTCCTGTTCCTGAATTAATTGCAGCATCCAGAAGATTACTGGTTATCGGAAGATCAGAATATTCTCTGATCGTCTTTACAGATTCTTTTGTAAAATCAATTACGGAATCGCTGCAGAAACGATAATAATCTAACAACAGTGCAGGATTCTGTCCCTGTGTGTCATGGCAGGTATCATAGCAGGCTCCTGCCTTCGGGATGATCAGTTCATCGAAGCTTCTGTATATCTGACTCCAGAAAGTAGTTCCATATGTTTTATTCAGATTATCAATGGTACCATATTTCTCTTTCAGCCAGTTACGAAAACGATTTTCGCAGGATTTACAGTAACATCTGGTTGTATTTGACCATCCCAGTTCATT
>ULPM01023325.1_pt1 | contig 12840 bp, 10 predicted proteins | sample 1953501 | NCBI WGS metagenome assembly ULPM01 (sample SAMEA4835629, study PRJEB28245) | human gut metagenome | biome: gut microbiome; material: fecal sample | place: Denmark | collected 2008
TTTTTTTGTTTTATTAAATGCTTACATCTATGAAAAAACAATCGCTTCCGGAAACGGATTATCAAACTCGCTGCATCGAAGCCGAGCGAAAAGCACGAGATTTCGAAAGCGCCTACTTCAAGGCAGAAGAGCGCTACTCCAACCTAATGGACGCCTATATCAAACTACAAGGTTACTATCTTGAATTGCTGGGCGCTGAAAAATCACCCCGCAACAAAATCAAAGAGATCGACCCGTTTATTCTGGTCAAGATGGGCCGCGGGATGAATGTCGCACAATGTAAATAGACCAACAGCTATGAACAATATACAAATCTTCAATAATGAACAGTTCGGGCGTGTACGGATTATTATGTCCGACGAAAACAAGCCGATGTTTCTTGCGAATGATGTAGCGAGATCATTAGGATATATGCGGACAGCGGATGCAATTTCAACACATTGTAAAGGGGTCGCCATTTTGCCGACCCCTACCGATGGCGGCATTCAAAGGGTGAAATACATCCCCGAATCCGACGTTTACCGTCTTGTCATGCGGTCGAAGCTCCCGCAGGCCGAACAGTTCCAGGACTGGGTATGCGATGAAGTTCTCCCCACGATCCGCAAGACTGGCGGATATATGTCAGCCAAAGAGACGGATACGCCCGAAATGATAATGGCACGTGCCGTGCTGGTAGCCAATGACACTATAGCCCGCCAGAAGCAACAGTTGGAGCAGGCACACAAGCAGGTCGCAGCGCTCGCCCCGAAAGCCGAACTAATGGATAAAGTACTGGACACAGACCAGAAGATCGACGTCGGGCAGGCGGCAAAGATTTTGAACCTTCCTTTTGGCCGCAACACGCTCTTTCAACGGCTCCGTGAACGCGGTATATTCTTCTGCAATCGCAATGAGCCTAAGCAAGAGTATATTAACCGTGGTTATTTCGAGTTAAAGGAGAAGTTGATAGACCGCAACAACCACGAATCGTTCACGGTTATAAAAGTCCTCGTGACGCAGAAAGGGTTGGATTTCCTCGCAAGACAATTCGAAGTAGTCCAAACGCCAAAGAAGATGGCACCGATAAAGTAACCCCCGTATACCACTATTTCCACACCACGTTGGGGGCGCCTCGCAGAAATGCGGGGCGTTTTTATTCCCTTCCTTCCAACCTCACTACAAAGTGTAGTTAACTACATCCTAACGGTGTAGTGTAGGAGGGTAAAAAAGTCAGAGAAAAATTTGCATTTTGCTAATACGTGCATTATATTTGCAGCACGAATAAGATATAGACGTACGGGTCTATCCGTATAATGTGTAAATGAAAACAACTGTATAGAGCCCTAAATAGTTATTTTAGGGCTCAATTTTTTTAGCTACTAACTACACTAAATTTATGGCTGCAAATAAATTTTTCCAGCAAGAGCTTTTTAAATTCTCCATTTTCCCAAAATATCAAAGTTGCATTGATGATTTGGCTACAAATCTTGCCGACCCAGAGGAGTGGGACTTTTCAGATGACAAGAGAAAAAGTCACTCTATACTGAAAAATTATTTAGAACACATCTTCCGAAAATTGAGAGCAGAAAACAAAATCTGCTTTACAGCCAATAACGAATATTGCTGCTTCAATACTGGGCTTGTCACTAAAAACCTGGAAGAAATATTTGCCTTCTTCTTCAAAAATAAAAATCAAGGTGAAGGAGTTCCGCCCTATGTTTTTAAATGTTTTTGCAAAAAAAGCGATGGTGCATTATTGCGAACATTTAAATCATCTTTGCCCAAGATAGCAGATTTTTTTCAAAAACCCGAAGACTTACTTTTTAATCCCAACTGCGAACTTATTCCCGATATAGATCATATCATCCAAGATAACCTAAGTCGTTTCCCAGCTGCTATGCAAGGGAGTGGTGATGCTGAAATTCGTCGCCGGTTGGAAGGGGCTATTGATGAAGCTCGTAAAAAAGTGAGAACGAACTATAAAACTGCGGTGCCCCAATTCTATGGCAATAGGATTCAACTATTGTTGCCACTATGTTTAACACCCAACTCCCCCAATCCTGATTTAGCATTGGTTGTACATAAAATTGAAAATAACACATATACCGCACGCACATGTCTGACGCTTAAAATGGCTTATAATAATGCCCGATTAATTGTTAAGCCTCAGAGCACATGGCTAAAACCGTAAAATCATACGTAATTTAATACTGCCATTGTATTATGACTAAAGCAGGGAGAAATCCCTGCTTTTTTATTGATATTTTTACTGCTCCCCATTGTTATTAAAATGCACAGTCACACATTTGCACAGAGGCTTGAGGAATCGCCGAGCCCTTGATGCAAATGATTATTTACTCTCCGACAGGAACAGAAATATTGGACGCGCCGGTCACCAAAGAGGCTATCATCAAATACGTCCTCTTGGGAGACTACTATATCGAGCTGCCCTTTAATCTCCTTGAACCAACGACATTTGCTCGTGGTTCCTACATCACATATAAAGGCCGCAAGTTCGAGATTATGTCCACGGTGCGCCCGGAGTTCGACAACAAGACCGGCGGCTATAAATACACTCTCAAATTCGAGGCTCAGCAAAACCACATGAAGCGTTTCGTATGCTTCTGGCTGGGTGGGGACAATCCCGAAGCCGTATTTCACAACACCACAGACCTCGAATCTTTCGCGGCGTTGATCGTCGCCAACATGAACAAGCAGCTCGGAGGCGAAAACTGGCAGGTAGGCACGATCACCGTAGACAATCCTAAAGCTACGAAGCTTGTATCGTTCAATGGCGATAAGTGCTGGGACATCCTCAATACGATTGCCGAAACCTTTGAGACGGAATGGTGGACAGAGGAAAACGGCGACCTCGTATCGTTATGCTTTGGCAAACTGGACTTCGGAACCCCCGAAGAGTTCAGGCAGGGGAATGTAGTGAAAAACATTCCCGCAAAGAAAGGGGATGATTCGAGCTACGGCACCCGGTTCTACGTCTTTGGCTCTACTCGCAATCTTACAAGCGACTATGGGCAAGCTCCGCAAGGAGGTGAAACGAATCATGTATCTGAAATTCGGCTTCGCCTGCCGGACGGACAGCGGTATATCGACGCAATACCTGGTCTTTCGGGAAGCGACATTGTGGAGCAGGTCGTGTTCTTCGATGACATATACCCCAAGAATACGGAGACTGTCACCAGCATTGAGACCGTAGACCGGGAGATCATCGAAGGGCAAACGGATAAGGCGTATGTCATGTACTGCAAAGACACGCCGTTCCGGCCTTCGGACATGATTAAAGGCGAAACCCTGGGTGCTACCTTCACGAGCGGCAGTCTTATGGGGCGGGATTTTGAGCTAAGTATAAACTACAAACCAGAGACGTGGAAACCGGAGGATGGATTTGATAAGAAGTTCGAGATCATCGCGCAAGTAGAGACATCCGGTGAAAGCCAACTTATCATCCCCAACGAAAGCCTGCATCCCGAGCCTGGAGATACGTTTGTCATAACAGGCGTAAAACTACCTAAAGAAAGAATCGAGGAGGCTGAAAAGGAGCTCTTGAAGGCCGGGGAATCATATGCCGCGAAACACAGCAGCGACACGGACGTATACGACTGCGAAACTAATCCCGTATACTGCCAAGAAAACAAGAAGAATTACGATGCCGGGCAAGCGGTTCGCCTTGTGGATCCACGCTTCGGAGAAAGCGGCCGATTATCGCGCATCCAGGGATACGAAAAAAAACTATATAACGAATATATCGCCACATATACGGTAGGCGACAATACGGCATATTCTCGTATCGGCAACATAGAATCGGAGGTGAAGGCAAACCTGTACGCACAGCGCATAGGCGTTACCGAATCGGGAGCCTCAATCTACCTTATCACCCGCTACGATTCCACTGCCGCCGCAGACTACAATGCCTATTCCGCCAAGCGTGCACTATGGGAATTCGCCAACAAACAGTTCCCGGACACATTCAAAGGTAAAATGACCTTTGACGACGGTGCCCAGTTCGGGGGGTTCGCATCCGGCATGACTGGCTTTGGCGGCATAATCGACAAGAAAGGGAACGCAGAGATGCAGAGCCTGAAACTTCGGGGATTCCTGGAGGTACCGGAACTCCGCTACAACCGTGTCGAAATATCCATGGGCGATACGTGGTATGCTCCAAGTGCCGGGATCATCGAAAGCGTCGACACCACGGCCCAAACCATCACCCTCAAGCTCGAAGAAGGCGAGATCGGAAGTCCTCGGGTCGGGGATATATGTATGGGCATCTTCCACAATTTGAACACTTCGGAGAATGCAACCGCGGATTATGACGACGGACGTGGTAACAGGCGCTTTGCCGGGTTCGCCACCTGCTATTTCCGTATCACCGAGGAGCTGGACACTACAACTCACAAGACATTCAAGTATCAACTACGCCCGGTATCGGGAGCTTACCCCACCCAATATCATCCGGCGGCGTCGATGACCTTCGTGGGCTATGGTTCCTTCTCAAATGAGGATCGGCAGACCTCCCGCTACGAAACCCGGACATACCAGCGTTATTTAACGGGAGTTTCCGATTGGGAGTTCACTGCGTCCAATATCGCCGCGCAATATGGCGACCTGTCAAACCTGTCCGTATTCGGGATAAACATGACGGGATATTCGGCATACCTGAACAACATCTACATGTCGGGCGTCATTCATCAGTTCACGCCCGGCGGCGAAGAGGTGCCCACGATCATAGACCGCGGAGTGTGGAGCGCCACGGAAACATACAACCGCAACGACGACGTATATTGGAACAACGGGCACTGGCGCTGTCTGGTCGACGGCACCAAGACCGAGCCCGGCAAGGATGCCGAGGAGTGGGTATACTTAGGCGGATACGGGGTGCTCGAAACGGTCAGCATATTCAAAAAATCGGAGAGCGAACCGGCGAAACCTACGGAGCTTAAAATACCGCCCGAAGGTTGGACTACGGAGACGCTCCCGATGTCGGATCAACGTCCTACATGGATGTGTACCGGCACCGTTGTCGACGGAGAGGTCAAATCATGGTCTGATCCTCAGCGTATATCCGGCGAACACGGCACGGATGGCAAGGACGGCAAGGATTACGAGTGGATCTTCGCACGTACATCGGAATACAAAGCCCCTGCACAGCCACCCACCGCGCAGCAGGACGATTACATTCCCTCGTCCTCCGAAACCTCGGACGGGCAGGTGTGGACGGACGATGCCGTCGGGCCCGATAACGACAACCCTTATGAGTGGGCAAGCAAGCGTGTGAAAGTAAATGACACGTGGGGCGAGTTCACACACCCTGCGCTTTGGGCAAAATTTTCGTTCGACGGAGCGCCGGGTGTCGACGGAACCGATGTAGAATGGATATTCAAACGCACAAGTTCCAACACGGCCCCGAATACGCCGTCTGGCAGCGACGAAGACGGATATGTACCGAGCGGTTGGACGAACAACCCCACGGGCCCGAATTCCGAGCGCCCCTACGAATGGACTTGCGTACGCTATAAGACAGGCGGACACTGGAGCGGATATTCAGCAGCGTCCTTATGGGCGAAGTGGTCATTCGACGGCGCGGATGGTGTGGATGGTGAAGGTGTAGAATACATATTCACGCGTACGGAAACCGAGGATCCGGGCACCGTTCCGGATGTTCCCGATGTTGCGGAATACGATAATCCCCCGGCTCCATGGACGGATGACCCTACGGGAGTAGACGCCACATATCGTTACGAATGGGTGTCGAAGCGCAACAAGGTGGAAGGTGTTTGGGGCGCATTTTCCTCGCCCTCGATTTGGGCGCGGTATTCTTACGACGGGCAACCGGGGAACTGGACATCCTATGTATTTAAAAATAGCGATACGGAGCCAGCAAAGCCTACTTCCTCCGACCCCATTCCGTCCGGATGGAGTGACGCGCCCACTGGTGTCGGTATATGGTGGATGTCCAAGGCTACGATAGACGCATCGACCGGAAAGGCCGGGGCGTGGTCGACGCCTATCCGCGTAACGGGCGAGGATGGGGAGCCGGGGCCGCATACTGACTTCAAATACGCCAAGAATAACAGCACCACCACGGCGCCGGCGCTGGTCAAAACGGATCGCACCCCCGCAGGTTGGAGCGACACCCCGCCGTCGCTCTCTTCGGGTGAATATCTGTGGATGACGCAGGCAGAAATAGACGCCAACAATAATCTGTTGCACCCGACGGTGGGCTGGGCAACTCCGGTACGCATATCGGGAGAGCAGGGCCCAAAGGGTGATGATGGCAGCCCGGGCGAAGACGGCAAGGACGGCTTGCAGGGTTGCATAATCCGCCTCACGGAATGGGCGTCGGGCGTCGAATACCGCAATGACCTCGATCTTGTCTCCAATGGCCCCAGATACATAGACATAGTTACGATCTATGCGAACAACAAACAGTTGAAATTCCAGTGCAGCCAAACGCACACTTCGTCGAACTCCAACAAACCGACGGCGGGATCCGCGTCGGCATATTGGCAACAACTCAACGACATGGTGCCGATATATACGCCCCTGTTGTTCGCAGAGAATGCCGTCATCAACTTCCTGCAAGGTATGGAGTTCGTGGTGCACAACTCCAAGACAGACATTTCCGTGAATACTATCATCGCAGGGCTCGTGGGTGGCGATATTCCACTGTTCGTCGGAAGCAATACCCCGTCGAATGCGCCGTTCAGGGTCGCTAAGGACGGGTCATTCGTGGCCACCAAAGCCGATATTACAGGGACTATCAACGCATCGAACGGAACGATAGGCGGATTTGAAATAGGAGAGAGTTGGCTAGTGTCGCAAACGTCTCAGGGTAAAGAAATTTGGTCTAACAGACTGTCGGCCGCGCGGGTACTACTGGAATGCAAAGGGGGCTCCTATACAAATTCTTTTGATGCAATGGCGTATCCATTAGGTTCATCGGGTTATTCCGACCATTCTGTGCTATCCGTGGCAATAAACAGAGAATCATATGACGCCACGAATAGATACAACATCGGAATTAATGTATCGGCCGAGGGGGAATATAATGAAAATTCACAGATAGGAGATATTCCAAATGGCAATCATGCCATATTATTGAGAAATGGGGACATATGCGGATTCAGGTTATTCAGCCGGACATTGACTGGTAGATGGACGCTTAATGATTATGAATCAATAGTATTCAATGACACAGCGAGCATGAATTACGTTACACTCCCGTCCGAACCAAAAGACGGACAAATATATTTTATCAGGAAGATTGGGAAGGGTAATGTAACAATTCAAACTGGGGGACTTACTCACGTAATTATGCAGAACGCTGGTAGTAGTACTCGGAGTGTAGTTTTGGATTATGGCTCACTCGCTATTCTGATGTGGAACAAAGACGGACAATACTGGACTGCCAATGACTGTCCTACAATGTAATGAATTATGAAAGTATTGAATTTAAAAGAATTTAAACTGTTCACCGACATTTCCCACGCCGGGCATATTGTCGTCGACGCCCGGAAAGAGTTTGCCAACGCCATATACATGGGCATGAACGGCATCGTGGCGCATGACCTGGCATTCCGCATCCTCCACAGCGAAGGTGGCATCGAAGTTTCCGACGAGGAGGAATCGATTATCGTCGATACCGCAAAGATGTGCAAGCCGGTCTTCTACGACAGTATCATGTCCGCTCTCAAAAAAGAATAAACGCTCGAAAGGAATATGAAACGCATTCGGATAGGCAAGGACATAGAGATACATTGGCCGATACTTACCAATGGAGAGCAGGTAGCACTCGAAGGGCGCGACCTGAAACTCTTCGTCCATTTGCCTTCGCATATGGACATTCCCGTCGATTTCACCACCGAAGGCAATACCGCAATTTTTATCATAACCGGAGCGATGCAAAAATCCATCGGGGTGTACCGCCTTACCATGTGGGAAAATTTACAGAAAAGCGGGCAAACAGCGGTTGACTATTGCAACGCCTTCGAGTTAGTTCCTACGACCTGTATGGAGGGTGGTGAAGATGACAATAACCTTACAACGGAAACTGTCGACCTTAAGGCGTCAAGCCTTGTTGTTGGATTGCCCGGCGAGAGTGCTTACGAGGCATTCAAGAAATACAACCCGAATTCCGAACTTACGGAGGAAGAATATGCCGAGGCCCCTATTAACGCTGCAAACGCCGCGAACGAGGCGGCAAAAGCGGCAAATGACGCCGCAGGTAAAATTGGGGATATTGACAAAGCCCTTGCCGAAAAGGTCGACAAGGAAGAAGGGAAAGGGCTTTCTACGAACGACTACACCGACCAGGAGAAGGAGAAGCTGGCCGGGCTCTCCAACTACGACGACACGGAGATAAAGCAGGAGTTGTCCGACAAGGTGTCCAAGAAGGAGCTGACGGAGGCTGCAGCGGGCACGCTGACTGAGGCGAAGTCGTACACGGACACCGAGGTCGAGAAGTTGAAAGAGGAAATAGGTGAAGGTACCGGTCAGTTACTGTCCATAATTGACAAAGACATAATCGCAGGAGACGCGGATACGCTCAAACAGGGCAAGGCATACACGGACACTAAGACGGCAGAACTATGGAATAATGTCGGCGATACGTTTGACGCTATGTCCGAGGAGCTCAATAGCAACATATCCGGCGGGGATGTGCGGACACTGACCGAAGCCAAAAACTATACAGACAAGGCGATTTCAGAAATTCCCACCCCGGACGTCAGCGGGCAGATCGAGCGGCACAACACCTCCCCCACGGCGCATCCCGACATTCGGGAACTGCTCAACACCTGCGTAGGACTGCCGGAGTTCAACGACAAAACCTACGAGCTGACCTTCACGACAAAGGGCGGTGCGAAGTTCATCATCGACCTGCCTATCGAGATGATGGGGCTGCATTACAACGAGGATACCCAATCTATCGAGTTCGTAAATGCCGACGGCTCCATATCCTCCATTCCGGTTTCTTACTTCGTGAAAGTATATGTCGGCTCTATCGGTTCCGAGATACAGGTTACGGTCGAAGGCTCCGAAATCCGCGCCTCCCTGCTCAACAACACCGTATCCTGGGACAAGTTGACACTTGCATTGCAGGAGATGATTCAGAGCAAGGCCGACCGCACGGAGCTTCCCACGAAACTGTCGCAGTTGCAGAACGACCCGAACTTCGTGACATCGGAAACCCTCGAAACCCAGTTGACGCCTATCAAAACCGAGTTGGGCGGCACAGTGCGCCTCGGGGAGGAAATAGGAGAGAGCTCTACCCCGCCTCCTATACCGGACACGGGCGATGAAATAACCGAAGTCCTCGCGCACTCGGACTGCACGCTCGAAGAGCGCGTAGCGCACCTCGAAAGGCTGCTCGTGGGAGTGCTCTCGGGCAAAGTGCTGATCCCGGAATTGCAGGTGAAAAAACTGGGCGTGTGGGGCGACAACAACCTCGTCGTCACGGGCGAGGGCGCACCATCGAAAGCCCCCGACCGCGCGGGGCAGTTCTATGTCGATACGAAGAACAACGCGGTCTACCACTCCGTAGGCAACGGCGCGGTGTCGGACTGGAAGAACGCTTAAACAACATACAACATGTCACAAGTCAACAAATACGCCGACAAGGCGGGTTACACGGCCGACAAAAACCGCAAGGACACGCAGTCGGCGGTGTCATACATCGAGGACGACGGGATGCTCGTCTACGACGGCGTGAACGTCGTGGTGGACAAGCCGGCCGCCGGGGTGGGCGACCTTGCGGTCTTCGACAAGACCACGGGTACTATCCGCTTCGTCAAGGGCGCGACGCTGCTTCCTGCACAGTTGCCGCCCGAGCTTGTCCCGGTGGCCGTGGTCTATGCCCGGCAGGGCGAGCGGGTGCTGATCGTGTCGCTCCGTAATGCGGCATCCGAAGTTAGATGGGCCTACTCTTATGAGGTTGCATTGTCGGACTTCAACCTCGCCGCGGGCGGTGAATTCACACTGAACATCTATATCCGCGAATTCTCGTTTACGTACCCTGCGGGTTCGACATTGGCAGACATTGCCGCACTTATAAATTCTAAACCGGAACTCAAAGCTACATACTCCTGGGTAGCCTCCGCCTCCGAAGAGCTTTCAGCTGTTGTCATGACATGTGATGCATGGACTACGATAGAGGGGCACAAAAAGATTTCGGCAACAGGCTGCACGTTGACGCGCCGCGCCGTGGATGTGGATTACCAGTCGATTCTTGCAGGCTTAATAGACACTCCCGAGGAATATATCCGTCGCAAAAACGGTGCGGATGCGGATGCAGCCGGTGGTATCCTCGACCAGTTCGCGGAATATTATTCCACACATGGAAAAGCAGTCTCGGGTCAGAAGCCGGGCAGCAGCGTAATCATTCAGGAAAGCGTCTTCACCGAGGCCGACAACCCCGATCTGGTTGCCGTGTATCCGACCTACAAGGACTACCTGTTCGCCGAGCACATGGTACAATATCCTACGGCGTTCGGGACGATGTTGCAGGATGGCAAGATCAACACGAACCTGATCGGGCGGCTTACCTTCAAGGATATTTACGGCAAAACACAGTATCGCTACCCGGCTGCCGCCGCAGCTCTCGACTTCGGCATCACCGTGGAAGGGATGACGACGGGACTGGAGGCGGGTGCATGGTGGCTGCCGTCGTCGGAAGAGGTCTACCTGCTGATGCACGACAGGGTGCGTTTCGTCGCTGACGTGGAGAAAGACCCCGTAAACCGTACCCTCTTACGCTTGAAAGCTACCATGTGCTATGGTTATAATTATTATGTCCATACTTCGTGCGAACAGGCGCTGGGAAACATATTTATTTACAGTGGAGGCTCTGGCACCGTGGGCTACACCGGCAAGATTTATAAATTCGCAGCCCGCCCGGTCTGCGCCTTATAATTATCTGAACCATGGAAACACAACGACAGATCGACATCCTCGAATCGCGGCAGCTCGAATTACGGGCAGTCATGGCCAAGTCCGACGACAGGGCGGCCAAATGCAGCAAGTCCGGCCTTGACTTTCGGGCTACCTATCCTCTGGATTATGAGGAGTACGAAGCGGCCAACGCGGAGTACAACGCGAACGAAAAGACCCTTGCGGAGCTCAAAGCCAGGCGTGCCGAAGAGCTGGCCGCCGAAGAAACGGTTATGGACTTTCAAAATATTGAGCAATGAAGATGTATATGACCAACAAGCCCAACGGCGAGCCGTTCTATCCCGTAACCGTAGCCGAGGCCGTGCTTGTTTCCGAAGGAGAAACTTTAGCCGCGGTGCTGCAACGGCTCGAACAGAGGATCGCAGAATTGGAGAAGTCGGAAGCGGCGCCCCAGGCGCAGACGAACGTGTTGCCCGAACAATAGAATACACTCTATGGAAGCATTGTGGAGATTTATAGAAAGGCTCTGCGAAAAAGTATGGCAGGTGTTGATCGGTGCCCTGGTGTACATGTTCAACGCCATAGCCCCCATACACGACATACTGACGGCCTGCATGATTATATTCGCCGCGAACTTTTTCACGGGCCTGTTCGCCGGCGTGCTCGTACAGCACGAAGGATTCATATTCCGCAAGGCTTTCAAGTGCATATCCGAGGCTGCGGTAATATCGGGACTGATGGCCATGATACTGCTCGTCGGGGACAACATCGACAACCACGACGGGGCGATGTCGGCGATCTCGCTCGCAGTATATGCCCTGATATATTTCTATGGGGTCAACATCCTCAAGAACCTGAACCGCATATTCTCGAAGAACCGATACATCGACTTCCTGTACTATGTGCTCTCGTTCGAGATGATTAAAAAGATTCCCTATTTGGAAAACTACAAACAAAAACAAAAGGACAAATGAAAAAGAAATGGATCGTATGGAGCATCGTTGCGGCCGTGGCCGTAGTGCTCGGAATCGTATTCCCGCGTTACATCCTCGTGGGGGTTGTTTGTGCTATGGCCGGATGGGTCGGGCATATCCTGTACACTAAACACCTCGCGCAATGACACGAGGGCTCAGAAACAACAACCCGCTCAACATCGAGAAGACACGGGGCGGCAATCCCTGGCAGGGTGAGGTCGTACCGTCGAAAGACAAGCGTTTCGCGCAATTTACGACGGTGGCATACGGCTATCGGGCTGCCTTCAAGCTGTTGAACAACTACCAGCGTAACTACGGGTTGGACACGATCCGCAAGATGATCGGCCGCTGGGCCCCGTCGGAGGAGAACCACACGGACGTCTATGTCCGCACCGTGGCGGAAAGATCGGGGGTGCCCGCCGACAGCCGGATCACCACGACCAACCGCGACGTGATGGTTCCCATCGTAGCTGCGATGTCGTTCGTAGAGAACGGCGTCGAGGCCAAGATGCTCGACGTGCAGGCCGGGTGGGATTTGTTCGTAAAGGCATGAAAAGATTGCTCCTCTACCTGCTCGCCGCCCTTGCGGTCGGGGCGCTCCTCTTCGGCTGGGGATACCGCCGGGGCGCCGCGTCGGTGGTTGTCGAAGAAACAACGCGCATCGACACGGTGTTCTACCCGCGGCCGGAGCCGCTGCCCGGCACGTACCGCTTCGCCGACATCTCTGTGCCGGTGTTGCTCTTCGCGCCGCCCGACACGTTAACGGAGACCGTCGTTGTGAAAGTCGGGGCAGACAGCGTGCAGATGAAGGTGGCGATGGAAACGCGCCCCTACTCGGACAGCACCTACCGGGCACAGGTCAGCGGGCCCCGGATCGGCAACCTTCGGCCGACGCTCGACTGGATAGAAACATACGACCGCACGACCATCCGACAGCAGGTAGTCACCCGGCGAAGCCGCTTCGCCCTGACCGCCGGGGTCG
>ULPM01021402.1_pt1 | contig 11786 bp, 5 predicted proteins | sample 1953501 | NCBI WGS metagenome assembly ULPM01 (sample SAMEA4835629, study PRJEB28245) | human gut metagenome | biome: gut microbiome; material: fecal sample | place: Denmark | collected 2008
CCTTGGCCTTCCCGTGGCGGCGTTTGCCGTCTCCCTGATTGTCCTTCACGTGACGGATATGGACCTGGTGGCGCGCCTTCTGCCTCTGCTGTTTTTTTCATGCGCGTGGCTGTGCTGGCGGCATGCGGAAGGCAAAAGGCTGGTGTGGTCCATAGCCGCCGTGATGCTGCTGGGGCTGCCCGTGGGGGCTGCCGCATTCTGGAAGCAGGGAGAAGAGGAAAAGGCCGCTGTACTGGCCCTGAATGCGGAATGGCTGGCGCGCGGAATGGATGGGTACGCCGGGCTTCTGCGCGTGAAAGACAGGGACCGCCTGCTGGTGGACAACGTGGATTGCCTGGGGCCTGTCCCGAGCATCGGCAACTTCCGGCATACCACGAGCATCAGCCATTTCCGTTTTCTGAAAAACCTGGGGTACAGGGATGAATTCACGCGCACGTACGGTCAGGGGGGCACCCTGTTTTCCGATCTGCTGCTGGGCCATGGCTTTGTGCTGGCGTCCCGTCCCGTGGAAGGAATGGAGAGCGTGCTTTCCCGGGAAGGCATGTATTTATACAGGCTTCCGGGCGCCCGCTGGGGGCTGGTGGTTCCCCAGAGCGCGCTGGGGCTGCGGCTGGATGCGGAAGCCGGCGTGTTCAGCAATCTCAATGCCCTGCATGCCGCGCTTTGCCCGTCAGCGGAAGGCCCCCTTTATGCTCCCGTGGAAGTGCGGACGGAGAGGAATGGCAACTTTTACCGGATGAGCGTGCCGGAATATCCCGGCGCGGTGTACGGCTTCCCGCAGACGGATACGGAGGAACTCCGCGTCAATGGCCGCGCGGTGCCCGTCATGGCGGAGGCGCAGAAGGCCCCCGGCGGGACGTGCCGCACCTATAATGGAGCATTGGAATTAAAGCGTGCGGGTGTAACCGGGGAAACCGTGGTGGAGGGAAGGATGCGGCGGCTGGTGGAGGCTCCTCTTCTGGCGGCTGCGGCGCGAATGCCGGAGCAGGATGTTCCGGTTCTGGGGAAAGGCCAGGATCAATACGGGTTGGAGGCGCACGGACGCGGAGGCCATGTGGAAGTGTCCCTCTCTGCCGGAAAGGGGGAGGCGCTGATGGTTCCGGTGGTGCATGACCGTGGATGGAAGGCCACGCGGAACGGGGTGGACGTGCCCGTGGAAAAGGTGGGGGAATTGATGGCGGTGCGCCTTCAGGAGGGGCGGAACAGGGTGGTGTTTGATTATTATCCGCCTCTGTTGAAAGAATCTCTGTTTGTTTCAGCCGGAACGGTTGTGCTTTTTCTGCTGTATGCGTGGTGGGCGCGGCGGCATCCGGAATCCCAGCTCAGAAGGATGGTACTGGCCTGTGGATACAGGCTCTTCCTGTGTTGCGCCGCCGTGGTGCTGGCGGCCGTTTATGTGGGGTCTGTCGTGTTGTTTGTGGTGCAGTCCATGCTGTAACGGTTTCCGGGGAATGGAGAAAACCGCCTTCAGCCGGTTCATGTACAGGATTTGACCGATCCTGGCGGTCCCGGGAAGCGTTGCGGGAAGACGGGTAAAACAGCGTGATTGAAGCGGTGGGGCCGGAAACGTATACGTTCCGCGGATTGTTTTCCATGCTGGGAAAGGTGACGGGGCCCGTCGTCCGGTTCTGCCCGTTCCTCCGTGGGGCGCCTATGCCGCCGTCGGCATCATGGGGATGCTTCATCGTGACGTGATGCTGACCAGGGATGAAATCCTCGGGCTGATGGAGGACAGGCCCTGCGTTGAAGGCATTCCGCCTGCCGGCTCCATCCGGCTTTCCGCAGGGGCGGAAAAGCATGCCGCGGATTTGGGAAAAGCTTATGCTTGTGAAATGTCCCGGAGGAATTGTTGATGATGAAATTAATGACTTAAAAACGGCTTAGACTATTTCTCGCGGGGTCAAGTTCGATGTCGTTGACATCTTCTACGTTTATTTCCAATGAATTAATTTTCAACAAACCGGGGGGGGAGGAAGCGTGTTCCTCTTTTCAGGGGTTCATTTTTAGTTTAGTTATTTTTCAGCAGACTGGGCCGGTTTCGTTGAACTGGATCTGTACCAGTGGCTCAGTCATCTTTTTTGCGCTCCTTGGCAAGTAGGCTTAACAATTGACTTTTTACGTGTTTATTTTACTATTTTTTATGTTTCTGATTGTTAGATCTTATTTATTTATTTGGATCTATTGTTTTTTATACATGGGCATTCCTTCAAATGGCGGAGAATTGCCTGCTTGTCCAGCTTCCTTTATTACGTCTATCGTTTGCAACCGTTCAGGAGATATTTGGGTTGCGACGGAAGGGAAGGGATTGATGCGCTTGCCATACGGAGGGGAAAAATGGGAGCAGCAAAAAGGAAACGGGCTGCCTGATACACCAAATTTCTATGCTCTTCTCGAAGACAGGCAGGGGCGTATCTGGGTGGGGACAGACAATAAAGGAGTGGCTGTGTGGAATGGGAAATCATGGCAACAGTACAACCAGTCAAATGCCTTGCCGGGGGAGAGGATCTTCGCCATGGCTGTATCTCCTGTCAGTGGAGATGTGGCTATTGCTACTTCCGGCGGCCTGACTGTTTATCAACCGGAAACGGAATCATGGAAAGATTACGCAAGGGCGGAAGGTTTGCCGGAGGACCAGATTGCTTCTCTCTCCTTTGATCGAAAAGGAACTCTTTGGGCAGCCTTTCAAACTTCCGGAGTGGCTTCAGCAGAACCTTCCAACGGATATTCACGGTGGAATGTAGTGCAGACAAAGTGGTATTGGGATACGCTGCAGAGAGTCGCCAACCATTTGAAGCCAAAGGGAAAGGCCTGCCTTCAAATTTTTGCAACGCGATTTGTGCCGAATCGGGCTGGATTTGGGTAGGCACCAATTCCGGGCTCGGGTACTCTAAAAATAAAACAGACTGAAATTTAATTAAAAATCAATAGAATATGGAAAAACTATTCAACTATTTCAAAATAATTATATGACAAGATTATTAAAAAACTTTACGCATTGAAAATAAAAAGTGTACTTGTATTGTCATATAACTTTCATGAAAGTGGAGTTCTGAAAAATATTATTGAAAATATATAGAAAAATGGAGTATTATAAGTCAATATTTATTTAAATGTGTAAATGGTCTAAATATATAATAAAATAACATGGAATCAAAATTGTATTCATTACTACCCAAAGTTTTAGAAAAAAATGATTCTTCATATCAAACTGTTGAAGAATTATTTTATGTTCTTGATGAAGCTACTAAAAAAGGTGGTATTAAGAACATTGCTCTTACCGGGCCTTTTGGTTCAGGTAAAAGTTCTATTCTTCAAACTTTAATGAAGAATTATCAGGAATTTGAATATTTGCCTATTTCATTAGCCACTCTACAAGCAGACGATCAGCAAACGGATGAAAATCTTAATGATGAGCAAAGAGAAGAGAGGATAGAGAATCTAAATCGTAAGATTGAGTATAGCATTTTGCAACAACTCATTTATCGTGAGAAAGCCTCAACTGTTCCGAACTCCCGATTTAGACGAATAGTCTACATTAATAAATACAATCTTTGTAAATATGCACTTTTGGGTGTGGGGTGTATTATAGCCTTTCTAATTGCATTTGAACCTGCTTGGTTAAGAGTTGAAAGCTTATATAACGTTCTTAATTTTGGGAGTGCCAATATTTGGTTTGATATATTCGCTGTAGGCTATTTGTTGTTCGCTTTATATGAGATTATGAAATATGTAATAAAATCATACAGCAATTCAAAGTTGAATAAACTCAATTTAAAGGATGGCGAAATAGAAATGATAGAGAATAATTCTATTTTCAATAAACATCTTGATGAGATTCTTTATTTCTTTCAAGTCACTAAATATAACGTTGTAATAATAGAAGATTTAGATCGTTTTGGAACTTCAAATATATTTTTAAAGTTGAGGGAATTAAATCAACTTATTAATGAATCAAAGGTTGTTGAACAGCATGTGGTTTTTCTATATGCTATAAAAGATGATGTATTTATCGATGAAGAACGGACCAAATTTTTTGATTACATTACTACAGTGATCCCGGTAATAAATCCATCAAACTCAAGAGATAAATTGAAGGACGCGTTGTCCGAGAGAGGTTTTAAGGATGATGAAATAGCAGATGGCGATTTGGCTGATATGGCATTCTTCATTCAGGATATGCGTATTTTAACCAATATTGCTAATGAGTACTATCAATATCATCAGAAATTATGTATTAGAAATGGTCAAAAGTTAAACAGTACTAAATTGTTGGCAATGATTGTGTATAAGAACTATCATCCTAAAGATTTTGCCCAACTACATCGTAGGGCTGGCAAAGTATATAATTGTATTAATTCTAAATCTAAATTTTTACAGAAAGCTCTTGAAACTATTAGTGCTAATGAGAAAGTCTTTGAAGAAAACTATAAGTTGCATTTAAATAACAGACATATACAAGAAAGTGAATTGAGATTATTATTTCTTCATAAACTAAAAGATAAAATAAATAGCAAAATGCTATCAATTTACATCAATAATCAGTATTATAGTTTTGATGCAATTGCACAGGATATCAATTTATTTGAATCGCTACGGTCAAATAGGTTTATAAAGTTCCAATATCATTATGCATATAGTGATGCACAGGGAACACAAGAAAATGTCAATTACGAGGAGATAGACAATGCAATCAATTTTTCAAAGCGGGTTAGTGCATTAAGAGAAACGGAAAAAACATTTTTAAATCGTAAAAATATCCTTCAACAAGAAAAATTAAAAATAAAGTCTCTTACTCTGAAAACGCTAATTTCTGAATATAGTCTTGGGAACACTGACCTATATAAGGGGTTAAATCTTTCTCCTATAATGGATGTCTTTATACGTCGTGGTTTTATTGATGAGGAATACTATGATTACATATCGTATTTTTATGAAGGTATGGTGTCGTTATCAGATAGAGAACTTTTATTGTCAATTAAGCGTGAAATAAAACAGGATTATTCTTATCACATTGACAAAGTAGAGAATTTTGTAAAAGAGTTGCAACCCTATATGTTTGAACGCGATACAATATTAAATAACGACTTACTTGATTTTCTTGTAAAAGAAAATAAGCAGTTTAATAATTTTTTCAGCCAGATTATGTATCGATTGGAGAAAGAAAATGCCCCTCTTGATTTTTTGGCACAATATTATATTTTAGGAAAATCTTCTCAAAAAGTTTTCATTCATTTTATTAACTGGGATAGAACTAAATCATGGAATAATATTGAATTATGGAATAACGAGGAAGAGAAAGCGACTCTGAAAGAAGGTTGGCTTAAATTTTGTGGACAACTTGACAGTAAACAAAATGTATGGTTAAACTGTAATTTTGACTTTATCTCATCGCGTGCAAACAACATTGGATTAGACCGATGCAAATGCATAATAAAAGAATGCTGTTTTGAGGATATGAATGATGAGATTCCGGAGTTACTTCAAAATGCAATTGAAAACTGTTCATATGTAATTAATACAGAAAATCTATGTTTGGTTACATCGTTTTTATATCCTAGTGATTTAATAATATCTGATATTAATCTAAATTTAACTAAAATTACATCAACAGGTTGTCATATATTTATTGATTATATTGAAAGTAATATTACCAAAGCTTTGCCATGCTTCTCAAATACTTGTAAGGATGAGTCATCGGACAATATCTTGTTTATCCTAAATAGTGAAAATCTCTTGGAAGAGCAAAAAGTACAATATCTAAATGGGCAGCAAAATTTATTGGAAAACTGTACAGGTATAAGTAATGATAAATTCATTACTCTTGCTTATAGACTATTTCTTATTAACCCTACATGGGATAATGTAATAACTTACTTTAATAACAAAAATAGATCATCTGATATTCTCTTTAAATATGTAGATCAGTTTGCTAAAAAACTGGGAGAAAAAAATATGGTTGCTGATGGTGATTGTCGAAATCTATTTATAACCCTTTTAGGATGTAATAAGTTAAGTTTTGAAGCGTATGGTCTGATTTTAAATTCTTTTGGTTTGGTGTCATTCGATGGAGAAGATGTCTTGACGGAATTAGACACCAAACGGCTTAATTTACTATTGAAAGGAGGAAAGCTGCCGTTTAGTGACAGTAATACTGCGGTTATAAAGAAGACATCTGTATATATAAATTATCTATTACATCATTCAAACTCCTTCTTTGAAAAGAAAGAAGCTTCGTATTTTACTAGTATTGATGTAACTTATCATATATTGTCATCAAATAATTTTAATTATAATCAAAAGAAAGAGCTGCTAATTCTTGTTCCAGAGGAAATAATGATTAATTGTCAAAATCTTGCAGATGTTATTATAGATATACTTATTAAAACTGATTACTCTGTACTAAATAGAAACTTGTTAAAGGATCTGATTAAAAATGCCCAAAAAACAAAAAACAAGGTCAAGCTTGCTACTGTAATAATTGCGAATTTAGAGGATGAAGAAGATGAAATTATTGATATTCTAAATTCTTTGAATGGTAAATATCGAGTAATAGCGGAAAGAACTAAGCGCCCAGTTATTGATAATACGGAATGGAATAAATCGTTAGTATTAATTCTGAGCAAAATTGGATTCATTTCATCTTATAAAAATGATAAATATGGTATAAGAATATATCCAAGAAGATAAACTAGAGTATAAGATTAGTCGGAAGTATTTATTCAGATATTTTCGTTCTATTTCTTTGCAAATATGACGATTTTATTATCTTTCCATATGAGAATTTAAATATGAAATCTCAAGCAAAACAGTGAACTCGGGTTAATTCTAGATCATTACATATTCTGTTTGTTGTTTATCAATCCGCCAAGTTCAGGGAAAATGCCGGGGGCAATGGTTTCACCATTCACGATCAATTCAGAGGGAAGCCTGTTCCGGTTCCGGAATTCAAAAGGGAGGATAAAACACCGGATGACGATAAATCACCCGTAGGGTACTATGCAGGGGATATTCCTTCCTTTACTGTCACCTTCAAGGCGCTGCCGGACTCCATGAAAACAATCAAGGCAACGTGCACCGACGGAATATTTGCCTCTGAAGCAACTGAATTGTCCATTGCCAATGGAAAAGCCGAGGGTGTCGTCACCGCCAAGGAAGCGGTGGAGAGAAAATGCCGGGGACGCGCAGAAAATGCATCCTGGAGTTTCTCTGTGCTGGGAGTGAAGTTATCCGCCAAGGAACAAATGACCATCAGCAAATGCTATGTTCTTCTTGACAGGGGTAATCTGGACAAGCCTTGGAAAACCCTGCTGAAAACAGCTTTTGGGAAGTGGAACTTCAGCGGAGCGACCACCCATGATCAGCTTATGGACAGGCTTAGTCGCGGTATATCCAACAGTGCTTCTTATTACGATGAATGGAACCCGGAAGTGGGAAAAACCGGCTCCCTGTATGTGGATCAGAAACAAAACCCCATGCCCTTGTCGGTAGCCGGAATGGTAGATGCCATCGACAAAGGAACGGCAAAAATCATCTGTGTGGAAGCTGCCGGTCTTATGGAATATTCTGCGTCGGTTCTCGGCTCGGGCGGAGTCAGTTCCAGAGGAGTCGGGTGGACGGAAACTAGAAAAACAACAAACGCACAAGGACAGGAGGAGACAAAATCCTGGCGCTCCGGCCATACCTGGTGCCTTTATGGAGGTAAAGTACATAACCCTGTTCCCTACAATGCGGGTCCTACCAACAAATCGGAAAGTGATTACATAAAAGACGGTTTGAAATCCGATGAAAACAGGAGTAATTTTACCGAACCTGGCGGCCGCTACTTCTCATTTAACAAATAACCATGACTTGCACGCACAGTATGAAAATTCTCCCCTTTTTCTTCATTGCCCTAACCCTCATAGGGCAGATTCTTCATGGGGCGCCTGTTGCAGGGAATGACCTGTATCCCGGCCAAACAGTCTGGGAAATAAAACCGGCCGCAGTATGGAACCAGACCACCATTAAATCCAATCCTGCTGAGCGCAAGGCCCGTCTGTATAACCTGTATGAGGAAATTAAACCAGGCGGGAATCCTGTTCCTGGACAGTCCGAGGCGGCAAAAGACATGGAAGGGCTCAATATATCTCAGTACTACCTGGGATGGGACTATGAGCAGAATTACTGGGTCATTGTCGATATCATGGGAAACGTCTACATGGCCGTCAAAATGTTCTACTCCCCAAACCCCGTCTACAGTCGTCAGAAAGCAGTAGATGAAATGCTTGTCTCACAAAAACAGGGACCTCCGGTCAACCGTAACCGTGAATACCGATGGACCATGTTTGGAGACGGTATAAAAATGGCATTTTTGCAAGTCCCGTTTATTTTAGACGAAGATAAAAAATTATGTGGGGAATTCTTTGCAGAACAGGAGGGGTTTTCCCTCATTGCCGCTGACCACTGGTTCTTTCCGCTTATTAGAAAAGAGCTTAAGGATAAAGAACTTTTTGAAATATCAGAGACCATACTCGCCGCACTTAATGGAAAACGCCAATTCGGGTATTTTCCGAAAAGGACGCGGCAAGCGGTGAAAAAGTGGAAGGACATTTCAAAGATGCCTTATCAAAAGAGGACCAGGCGTGAAGAAGAATTAAGGAAATTAACAAAAGGCATGCCCGAGGGCTTATACGACAGGATTGATCGGAATGCTCGCGAGCTGCAACGGAATGATAATATTCTCAACCTGAATATGCCGGACGGGAACGAAGACAAGGGGCCTGAAATGATACCCAATATTAATAGCGGCATCGGAACGGTGCGCTGGCTCAAGAAGCACGTAAATATCCCTTTTATTGCGGAAAAAGGTCATGACGAATCTCATATCAACGGATGTTCCGGTACTTTTAGCGTGAACAAGAATGGACGGGATTATCCCGTCACCTACACGATTCTGCATCTTCATACGAAAGACCAGGCCTTGAGAGCGATGTTCGCGATGCAGGCGGAGCAATCAAAACAACTTATCAAGCCGGATATCCTGAAAAAAATCCTGCAGGTACATCCCGGTCTGGTGGGAGACTACGATGTCTGCCTCAAACCGGTAATCAATGAATTGGGAGTCCCCGTACCCCAGGGAGAATACTCCTCAATTAGTTTCATACGGGGTAATACGGCCGTTATGCTGAAAAACGAATCGATGGATATTTCCGTTTTGCCATTGGCAAAACAAATGGACGAGGCTTTGCTTAAGAATATGCAGTTGTTCATGAAACCCGAAGAAACACGGTAGGTTTCTTGTGATTGAAATTTAATTGCTTAGCGAATATTGGCAAAATAGCTCAAGTTTGGAAGTGCGTCGATTGGTAATTCGAGTCCGGGCAATGGGAAGAAGCGCCAAAGAAATAACGCAGCCCTATGATGTTAAAAGGAACCACTTTATACAATCTGCCCAAACGATGCAGGGAAATAGGGAAGTGTAACCGCATTTCCCAGGTTGTAACCCGGTTCCGGATTCAGAAGGGCTCTTGGTCGCGGAAAAACTTGTCTGATGCCCGCTCTTTTTCCTGATGCCGTTGCCGTTATGGGTAACTTGAGAAGTGACAGGGATTGATGAAATGATGCGATTAGTGGGAACCGGCAGTGCTTTATCTTTTTTAGAGCCCTGCTTTGACTCCCATGGAGGAAATGTGGTCCAGGGTTAATTTTTTGTGTGTCAAGCCAAAGCTTGTTCCCGGTGTTGTTGAGGGGAGTTTTACCTGCTCTTTTTCTGCTATTCGCATGAAGACATTCCTGAGTGGTTCAAACATGATGGCTATTCTTGGTTATAGTTAATTTGCTGTAAAGCGTATCAAGTCTTCGTGCAGCGGGAACGGCTCCGTTCCCTTTTCAATGTTGATGGGTTGACGTGAAAAGGCTTTCCGTTTTTGAAGGATGGTTGACAGGGGAATCTGGCGCGGTAGAGTGGTTTCATGCAGTCTTCCTATTGTCCGAGTCCTTACCGTTATACGCGCCGCGTGACCCGTGAAGTCATGGTGGGGGATGTGGGGGTGGGCGGCTCCAATCCCATCCGGGTCCAGTCCATGCTGACGTCCGATACGCGGGATACGGATGCCTGCGTGAAGGAGGCTCTGGAATTGGCCGCGGCGGGGTGCGAGATTATCCGCCTGACCGCCCAGACCAAGGCGTATGCGGCCAATCTGGAGAATATTTCCCGTGAATTGCGCGCGGCGGGCTGCCATGTGCCGCTGGTGGCTGATATTCATTTCAAGCCGGACGCCGCCATGGAGGCCGCCAAGTGGGTGGAGAAGATACGCATTAATCCTGGCAATTTCATCGACAAGAAGAAGTTTGAAGTGAGGGAGTATTCGGACGCCGAATACCGTGAGGAACTGGACCGCCTGAGGGAGGAGTTTACGCCCCTGGTGCTGTTTTGCCGGGAGCATGGCCGCGCGATGCGCATCGGGTCCAACCACGGCTCCCTGTCCGACCGCATTCTGAACCGCTTTGGCGATACGCCGGAGGGGATGGTGGAGAGCGCGATTGAGTTTGCTCAGATTGCCCGGGACCTGGATTACCATTCCCTGGTGTTTTCCATGAAGGCTTCCAACGTGAAGGTGATGGTGGCCGCCTACCGCCTGCTGGTGGAACGCATGAATGCCTTGGGGCCGGACTGGAATTATCCCATTCATCTGGGGGTGACGGAAGCCGGGGGCGGAGAGGACGGCCGCATCAAGAGCGCGGTGGGCATCGGGTCCCTGCTGACAGACGGCATTGGGGATACCCTGCGCGTTTCCCTGACGGAGGACGCCGTGCGGGAAGTGCCCGTGGCCTACCGCCTGTCCAATCCGTTCCAGCCGGCGGAACGTTCCGATGATCCCGTTTCTTCCTTTCCCGAACCGGAGTTGAGCTATGATCCCCTGAAGTTTTCCAAAAGGCAGGGAGGGCTGGCGATGTGTTACGGGGTGCGCCTGGGCTGGGAGCAGCCCGTGCGCGTGGTGGTGCCGGATGCGGGGTTTTACGCCCTCCAGACGGAACGGGATGCGATGGGGGACATGATGCCGGAGCTGGCCTTCGGCCAACTGGAGGCCATTGAGGTGGACCCCCGCTGCGGTGACGAGCTGGAGCCGCTGAAGGAACTGGCCGAACCGTCCGTTGTCACCGTGAAGAACGGCCTGGACATGGAACCCGTGTATGCGTTCCGCCTTCTGGCTTCCCGCATGGAAGACAGGCACCTGATTCTGCTGAAGGATACGCTGGTGCCCGGTTCCGTTTCCGATGAGGACGTGCCGCTGGTGGCCGCCCGCAATATCGGCTCCCTGCTGAGCGACGGCATTGGAGATGCCGTGCTGATTCAGGGGGAATCGGATCCCCGGCTGGCTTCCTTCCTGGGATTCAATATTTTGCAGGCTACGGGGACGCGCCTGACGCGTGCGGATTACGTTTCCTGCCCGTCCTGCGGACGCACCCTGTACAATATTCAGGAGGCGACGGCCCGCATCCGGAAGGCTACGGAGCATTTGAAGGGCGTGAGGATTGCCGTGATGGGGTGCATCGTGAACGGTCCCGGCGAGATGGCGGACGCCGATTTCGGCTATGTGGGCGGCGCGCCGAACAAGATCAACCTGTACGTGAAGCATACCCCCGTCAAGTTCAACATTCCCCAGGAGGAGGCCGTGGAGCGGCTGGTGGACCTGATCAAGGAGTACGGGCGGTGGGTGGACCCCAAGTGAGGCTTTTAACGATTCCGGAGAGGTTCCAGCATGGGAAGGATGTTTATCAGCGGCGGCCACGGCGGTTTGGCGCGG
>ULPM01035220.1_pt1 | contig 11499 bp, 9 predicted proteins | sample 1953501 | NCBI WGS metagenome assembly ULPM01 (sample SAMEA4835629, study PRJEB28245) | human gut metagenome | biome: gut microbiome; material: fecal sample | place: Denmark | collected 2008
GATGGAACCGATAACAATACCTGTGCTATATGTAACTCAAGTGTTAGGATTGGCTATCGGACTTTCAGCTAAAGACTTAGGGTTGAAGCGTCATTTTGTGGGTGTAAACTTAAAGGAGGCTGAGTTATGTCAAGAATAGGTGTCTTTATATGCCATTGCGGAGAAAATATCGGTGCTACTGTTGATTGTATAAAAGTTGCTGAGCTGGCTGCGAATATGGAAGGCGTGGCATACGCTGTTGATTATAAATATATGTGTTCGGATCCGGGGCAGACACTCATAAAGAATGCAATTAAAGAATATGATTTGGATGGTGTGGTGGTAGGTGCATGTTCTCCCCGTATGCATGAACCGACTTTTCGTCGGGCATGTGCCGAAGCAGGCCTAAATCCTTATTTGTGTGAAATTGCCAATATTCGTGAACATTGTTCTTGGGTGCATGATAAAGGAGAAGCAACTACACGTAAGGCTGTTGACATTGTGAGAAGTTTGGTTGAGAAGGTAAAGCGGAATCGTCCACTGAATCCGATACAGGTTCCTATTACTAAAAAAGCTTTGGTGATAGGTGGCGGAATAGCTGGTATCCAAGCAAGTCTGGATATTGCCAATTGTGGATATCAGGTGATTTTGATAGAGAAAGATCCTTCTATAGGCGGGCATATGTCACAGTTGTCAGAAACATTTCCGACTTTAGACTGCTCTCAATGTATCTTGACTCCACGTATGGTTGAGGTGGCTCAGCATCCTAATATTACGCTTTATACCTATGCAGAATTGGAAAGTCTGGAAGGATTTATAGGTAATTTCAAAGCAAGTATTCGCTTAAAGGCAAAGAGTATTGACGAAAAGTTATGTACCGGTTGTGGACTTTGCACAACGAAATGTCCCACAAAGAAGATTCCGAGCGAATTTAATGCAGGTTTGGGAATGCGGACTGCAATTTATGTTCCGTTTCCTCAGGCTGTTCCTAATAAGCCGGTAATCGACAGAGTACATTGCACTCATTTTCGGACAGGAAGATGCGGTGTTTGTGAAACGGTGTGTCCGACCGGAGCTATTCGTTTTGACCAAGAGGACCGTATTATATCAGAAAATGTCGGAGCTATTGTGGTTACTACCGGATTTAATGTACTGAATACAGACTTTTTCCCGGAATATGGCTATGGAAAATATAAAGATATTATTACCGGGATTCAGTTTGAACGGTTGGCTTCTGCGTCCGGACCTACTTTAGGAGAAATCCGTCGTCCTTCAGATGGTAAAATCCCTCAAAAAATTGTGTTTGTTGCATGTGCCGGTTCACGCGATCCGGCAAAAGGTATTCCTTACTGTTCCAAAATATGCTGTATGTATACTGCCAAACATGCTATGCTTTATCAGCATAAAGTACATAATGGTGAATCTTATGTCTTTTATATGGATATTCGTGCAGGTGGTAAGAATTATGAAGAATTTGTGCGTAGAGCGATTGAAGAAGATGGGGTGAACTATATACGGGGACGTGTTGCACGGATTTATGAAAAAAATGGCAAGTTGATTGTAAAGGGAGTAGATACTTTGCTCGGTGCTTCTCCTGTTGAGATAGAAGCGGATATGGTGGTACTGGCTACAGCAGGAGTAGCAAATAAAGGTGCAGAAGACTTGGCTCAGAAGATGCATATTTCCTATGATCCATATCAGTTTTTTGCAGAAGCGCATCCTAAGTTGAAGCCGGTAGAAACGAATACTGCCGGTATCTTTCTGGCGGGGGCCTGTCAGGCTCCAAAAGATATTCCCGAGACAGTAGGGATGGCATCCGGTGCAGCTGTGAAAGTAGCAAGCTTATTTTCACAAGCCAACTTGGTGCGTGAGCCTATGATTGCTGTTGTCAACCGGACTGCACCTCCCTTGTTCAGTACTTGTGTAGGGTGTTTTATGTGCCAGACCGCTTGTCCTTATCAGGCTATTGAACGTGAAGAAATAAAAGATCGGACAGGCAAAGTTTTGAAAACAGTAGCTAAAGTTAATCCGGGGCTTTGCCAGGGTTGCGGAACATGTGTTGCTTTTTGCCGCTCTAAATCAATTGACATACAGGGATATTCCAATGAGCAGGTATATGCTGAAGTAATGGCTCTGTTGAACAATTAAAAGGAAGTTAGATATGAATGAGAATAAATTTGAATTTGAACCGAAGATTGTTGCTTTCGTCTGTAACTGGTGTACCTATGCCGGGGCCGATCTAACCGGAACAAGTCGTTTGAAATATGCCACCAATGTGGAAATTGTACGTTTTCCATGTACGGGTAGGATTGATTTTATGTTATTGCTGAAAGCCTTTGCTGGTGGAGCCGATGGTATTATAGTATCTGGTTGCCATCCGAATGATTGCCACTATACATCCGGAAACTTTCATGCCCGCCGGCGTTGGATTGTCTTTCGCGGACTACTTGATTTCCTGGGCATTGATGTTCGGAGAATCTGTTATTCTTGGGTATCGGCAGCCGAAGGAGCCAAATGGGCAGAGTTAGTCAATCAGACAGTTGCCGCTATTCGAGAGTTAGGACCTTACGAAGAATACAAGAAGGTAGCTGCATATTTAGAACAGGAGGTGGCTTATGAATAAATTGGCCGAAAAAGTAAAGTCACTTTTCACCGAGGATCTCGTGAAATTGGTTATTGGCTTTGAGAAGGGGAGTCACGGAGTACGTCCATTTTTTTGTAGAAATATAGAGGAGGCAGATAAACTGGTTTGGGATGACTTTTGTACGAATAATATTGCAGTTTATTTGACTAAAACAGAATTATTCGGTACAGATAAAACAGCCTTGTTTGCTAATCTCCCTGCACTGCGTACTATTCTGCAACTAGCGTCAGAAAATCAATTGAAGCAGGAGCAATGGATTATTCTCACATTGAATGCTCAGGAAGAAGTTATTCAGTTTGACAACTTTGAAGATATTTATGCTTATATGGCTGACTATCCGATGCTGACGAGTGAAGAAGACCGCCAACTGATAGAGAAGATACAAAACATGACTCGTGAAGACAGATGGCAATATTGGATTCATGAAATGTCAAAATGTATTAAGTGTTATGCCTGTCGTGCAGTTTGCCCATTGTGTTATTGCAATCGATGCATTGTTGAAGTGAACTGTCCTCAGTGGATACAGGCATGGTCGGCTCCGCTGACTAATATGGAGTGGCAGGTAAACCGGGTCATGCATATGGCTGGGCGTTGTGTAGAATGTGGAGCGTGTGCAAAAGCTTGTCCTGTAGGTATTCCTCTTCATTTGCTGACACAGAATATGATGGAAACTATCCGGCATGAGTTTGAAAAACAACCGGGTAATCTGGGGAATAAGGGAAATGTACTTGCCACTTTTAGAGTGGAAGATAAAGAAGACTTCATACATTAATGGAAACAATGACTAATTTACATATCAGCCAGCATGCTTTGGAGCAATGGCTTTATCAGATGGTAAACAGTAAGATAGAAGTGTTTGCCCCTGTACATGATGGAGAAAAAACAGATTTCCGGTTATTGGCTTTCGGTGATAAAGTTGCTGATGATTATGTACAGACTACCCAATCCGCGAAGCGTTTTGTCTTTCCAAAGGCAGAAAAGTTATTCTCATACAGAAAAGAAGGGAAAGACGTAACCTTACAGGAAAGGGATCTGAATGATTTTCCGGAAATTGTGCTTTGGAAGGTGCGTCCTTGTGATGCGGCTGGTTTTGCTCCACTAACCGGTATTTTTAACTGGGATTATAAAGACAATATATATAATGCGCGGAGGGATAAAATAACTTTAGTTAGTTTCAGTTGTACCCGGTGTGATGAATATTGTTTTTGTACTTCTGTCCATGGTGGTCCGGGAAACACGGAAGGTAGCGATATACAAGTAACAGAATTACCGGATCGGAGTGCTTTGGTGGAGATATTGACTCCGAAAGGTAAATCGTTGATAGAACGTTTTGTACAGGAAACTACACCAGCGGACGGAATAGATAAAGAGATATATTTGGCTTCTGTTCCGGTTCGTTTCAAGTTAGAACAGCTCCGTGAAAACCTGGAAGGAGCTTTTGATAGCCCTATTTGGAAACAACAATCCGAGCGTTGTTTGGGGTGTGGCGCTTGCGCATTTGTTTGTCCCACTTGTGCTTGTTTTGATATTCAGGAAGATGCTCGGGGAAGTTCCGGTAGTCGGATTCGTTGCTGGGATTCCTGTGGCTTTTCTTTATTTACTCAACATACGTCCGGACATAATCCCCGGCCTACTCAAAGTACCCGCTGGAGACAGCGTATTCTACATAAGTTTTCATACATGCCGGATCGTATTGATGAAACGGGATGCACCGGATGCGGACGTTGTTCCCGTGCCTGTCCGGTCGATATGAATATCGTTGAACATTTAATGTCAATAGAAAATCATGGATAAACAGAAAGATTCCCTTTATCTTCCATATCGGATGATAATTGAAAAAATAACAGATGAAGCTCCCGGAGTCCGGACATTCCGCCTGAAATTCAAGGAAGAACGGGAAGGTGAGGATTTTCATTTCAAGGTCGGACAGTTTGGTGAATATTCTGCATTCGGTGAGGGGGAGTCTACTTTTTGTATAGCCTCTTCTCCTACGCGCAAAGGATATATAGAATGTACTTTCCGACAAGCCGGAAGAGTGACAACAGGCTTATCCAGATTGGAAACGGGCGCCACAATCGGTTTTCGCGGACCATTCGGCAATACGTTTCCTTTGGATGAATGGAAAGGAAAGAATCTTTTGTTCATAGCCGGCGGAATAGCACTTCCACCTATGCGATGCGTAATCTGGAATGCTTTGGATTTGCGTGAAAATTTCAATGATGTCACGATTATCTATGGAGCGAAGTCTGTGGCTGATCTGGTTTATAAAGAAGAATTGAGGGAGTGGGATAATCGTCCGGATGTCCGTTTGGTTACTACGGTTGATCCGGGTGGAGAAACACCGGATTGGAAAGGGCAGGTGGGCTTTGTTCCTTCTGTGCTGGAGGCTGTTGCTCCCGACAGTGATAACACTGTTGCCATTGTTTGTGGCCCTCCGGTAATGATTAAGTTTACTTTTCCTGTATTGGAAAAGTTAGGTTTTAAGGACGAAGACATTTACACAACTTTAGAGAACCGGATGAAATGCGGTGTTGGAAAGTGTGGTAGATGTAATGTCGGGAAGTTGTATGTCTGTAAAGACGGGCCTGTGTTTACAAAAGCGCAGTTGAACAACATGCCCTCTGAATATTGAATCCATAATTATAATATATGCTTTCCGTTGTGAAACGGGAAAAGCTGTATAGAAGTAAAATACATACCGAAGTGATTTCAGGCAAACTGTATTTACTTATTGCTTCTATATGGGATGAGGAAAGCCCAATGGGAATAGTTTTCATGTGTGTGTCTAATAATGGTTTCTCCATTGGGCTCTTTTCCTCTTTATCAAGATAAAACGGTATAAACTGAAAACATTTAACTTAACTATCTGTTTCTAATTATATATGCCTCATTTCTTGAGGTTTCATTTTATGTAACATTCTATTTTTAATCATAATAAACAGTTTATACCATGAAGTTTTTTATTGACACTGCAAATTTAGATCAAATCCGGGAAGCCTATGATATGGGCGTTCTTGACGGAGTGACAACTAATCCTTCGCTCATGGCGAAAGAGGGTATCAAAGGAGTAGATAACCAGCGGAAACATTATGTAGAAATCTGCAACATCGTGCAAGGCGATGTCAGTGCCGAAGTAATTGCTACGGATTATGAAGGTATGATTAAGGAAGGTGAAGAACTTGCCGCACTCAATCCGCATATCGTAGTAAAAGTTCCCTGTATTGCCGACGGTATCAAGGCTGTCAAATATTTCACTTCCAAAGGGATTCGTACCAATTGCACATTAGTATTTTCCGTAGGACAAGCATTGCTGGCTGCCAAGGCAGGAGCTACTTATGTTTCTCCGTTTGTAGGGCGTCTGGATGACATCTGTGAAGACGGTATTGCACTGGTAGGCAAGATTGTAGAAATGTATCGATATTACGGTTATACTACACAGGTACTTGCAGCTTCCATTCGTCATACAGCGCACATCATGCAATGTATTGAAGTAGGGGCTGATGTAGCAACCTGTCCATTGTCTGCCATCAAAGGTCTACTTAATCATCCGTTGACGGATTCCGGGTTGAAAAAGTTCCTTGAAGACTATAAACGTGTAAACGGATAATAAAAAATACTCTATAAGCCTATCTTTCACGGTTTTCTTGAACAATATTGGCGTAAAATAGAATAAAACAACTATTTTTGCGCTCAATATAAATATAAAAAGAGAAAAAGCTGATGAAAGAAAGGCTTATTGGATTGATAAAGACGTACATTCTCTTCGTCTGTATCTTTATACTACAGAAACCGTTATTTATACTCTACTACAGTTCTTTGTATGCAGGAACTTCCTGGACAGACCCTTTCAAGATTATCTGGAATGGTTTACCGCTCGACCTCTCGCTTGCCGGATATTTAACGGCTATTCCCGGACTATTCTTCATAGCGTCCGCCTGGACACTTTCCAAGGCACTCCGCCGTATCTGGAACGGCTATTACTTCTTCATCGCTATTTTGCTCGCTGTCATTTTCATTGTTGATATAGGTTTATATGAGTATTGGGGCTTCCGTCTGGATGCTACACCGCTCTTTTATTTCTTCTCTTCTCCCAAAGATGCGCTGGCAAGTATCAGTATATGGCAGGTGCTGGGAGGGATAGTAGCTATGATCCTGTATGCATCATTGCTTTACGTTCTTTTTCTTTGGATACAGAAAGGCATCTGGAAAAGGATGAAACTGCCTTATCGCCGATTGTCGGTGTCAGGTGTAATGCTGTTACTGACCGGTTTGCTTTTTATTCCTATTCGTGGTGGTTTTACTGTTTCTACAATGAACACCGGCAAAGTTTATTTCAGTTCCAACCAACGCTTGAACCATGCAGCTATCAATCCGGCATTCAGCTTGATGGAATCTCTATCCAAGCAAAAAGATTTCGGCAAGCAATATCGTTTTATGGAAGCGGCACAGGCGGATGAGCTGATAAAGAATCTGGTAGATCCGTCAGTGCTGGACAGTACTGCAATGGTTCCCGATACTTTACGTACGACTTTATTCAAGACAGAACGCCCTAATGTTATCTTTGTTATATTGGAGAGCTTCTCATCCAGATTGATGACAACTTTGGGCGGTGAGCCGGATGTTGCCGTACAGATGGATAGTCTGGCAAAGGAGGGAATACTCTTTACAAACTTTTATGCCAACAGTTTCCGCACAGACCGTGGACTGGTGGCTATTCTGAGTGGCTATCCCGCACAGCCTACCACGAGTATCATGAAGTATCCCCGTAAGACACAGAATCTTCCTGCCATTGCAGGTAGTCTGCGTGATGCCGGATACCGTACTAAATATTATTATGGAGGTGATGCCGACTTTACGAATATGCGTTCCTATCTGATGTCTTCCGGTTTCGAGAATATTATTTCCGATCAGGACTTTCCCGTATCAGAGCGCTTGAGTAAATGGGGAGCGCATGACCATCTTGTTTTCAACCGTCTGCTGGAAGATATGAAAGCTGAGGCGGCAGACACAGCTTCGGCAGAAAATGCCCGTCCTTTTTTCCAGGTATTGCAAACCTCCAGCAGTCATGAACCCTTTGAAGTTCCGTATCGCCGTCTGGCGAATGATCGTTTAAACGCTTTTGCTTACACCGATAGTTGTGTAGGCGACTTTGTGAAGCGTTTCCGCGAATTGCCGCAATGGAAGAATACAGTGTTGGTATTGGTTCCCGACCATCTGGGTGCATATCCTGAACATCTGAATAATCTATCGGTAGATCGTTACCAAATTCCCCTGTTATTGATAGGAGGTGCGGTTAGCGAACCAAGACGCATTGATATATATGGTTCCCAACATGATATTGCAGCTACTTTATTGGCACAATTATCATTGCCACATCAGGATTTTGTGTTCAGTAAAGATATGCTGAATCCGGCTTCTCCACATTTTGCATTCTTTGCCGTGCCAGATGCTTTTGGGATGGTGACACCGGACAATCAGTTGATATTTAATTGCGAAGCTAATGCCGTGGCGGTAGATGAAGGCAGTACGAAAGGAAAGAACTTGCTACCGGGCAAGGCCTATTTGCAGAAATTGTATGATGACATTGCTAAAAGATAAAACAAGATGATGCTATTAGAACTTTTGAATGAGGTTGTTGACATTGATACTGACATATTCCTCTCCCTCAACCGGATGCACAGTCCGTTCTTTGGTTATTTCATGAGTACCTACAGTGGTAAATGGATTTGGATACCCATGTATGCTGCCATTTGGTACGTAATGCTACGTAATTTCCATTGGAAAGTGACTTTGTTCTGCATGGTCGGCCTGGCACTCGTAATTACCATTGCCGACCAGACGGGGGCGACATTGATACGTCCGTATGTGGAACGTCTCCGCCCTTCCAATCTGGAAAATCCTATATCCGATATGGTACATATTGTAAACGGACGTCGAGGAGGGCGTTATGGTTTTCCGTCTTGCCATGCTGCCAATACTTTCGGCCTGGCATTCTTTGTCTGGTTTCTTTTCCGTAAGCGATGGCTCACCGTATTTATGATGGGCTGGGCGTTGCTGACTTGCTATTCGCGTATCTACCTGGGAGTACATTATCCGGGCGATCTCATAGTGGGAACACTGATCGGATTATTGGCCGCATATATTGTATACCGCCTTTTCTTGAAAGTCAGCGGGTATAAGACCATGAAGAAAGTTCCCCATATTTATGCTCCTATATTGGTGGGCGGATTGACGATAGTGGGGATACTGATATATTCCACGGTGATGATCTTATAGATTCAGAACTGATAATTGACTGTCACCATTGCTTCCCTCGGACGTATATTTAGTCGTGAAGTGTAACTTTGCGTGGCGGAATACGTTGTGTAAGCATACTCTTTTTTGTTGAAGAGATTGTTAAGGGTTGCTTCCAATCTCCATTTTTTTCTTTTATAGATAAGGGATGCATCTGCGAACACTGTGTTGAGATGTGTGTTTCCTCCCAGGTCATTCCGGTAATGTTCGCCGGAGAGCCGCAGGTCCACTTGTCCGATACTGAATGTGAGATGTAATCGTTGTACGAAGTCCAGTAACGGGGTGAGACGGGTGTCACTTCCTATCTTGCTGCCACCATAGCCTAATGTGGCATGATATTCCGCTTCAAAAACATCTGCGGGCGACCAGATTATTTTAGGCTCTGCTTTCAGATAATCATAACGATAGGTTTGCAGAAGACTTTGCTGATTACCTTTGCTGTCAGCCAGGCGGGTAAGCTGTTCACCATTGCTGCGACTGAGTAGTAGGGTGAGTGAGGTTTTTAAATGCCAGTCGTATATACCTTTGGACAAAGTACTGCTGAGATTCCAGCTGTCGCTATGGTTCGGTAGTTCACGACGAGTGTAGACAATGGCATCTTCGGAAACACTCTGTTCGAAAAGGGTATTCCGATTGCTGCGGCTGTAGGTTAGTGCGGCGGTGATGAAAAATTCCTGTACAGTGTTTTTGTACTCTCCGTAGAGATTGTAAGTTTGCGTGGTGTTGGTTGGGAAAAGTCCGTTGCCGTCTCGCCAGGTGCGGTAATCGGTTTGGTAGAGTCCCGGATACAAGTCGGAGAAGTCTCCTGCCGAACGTTTCAGACTGCCATAAAGGGAGAACGTCCAATGATAATCCAGTTTATAGCGCAAATACGTGGATGGATTGAAGAACAGGAACGAACGCTGTTGTGAGAAATACCGCTCTGCTTTCAGAGGAAGGGAAAGTGTTGTCAGCCATTTTCCATGTTCCAGTTGGAAGTAGGGGGTAAGATACAATGACAGGTGCGAAGCATTGAAATCATTAGGCTGTTTTGTCGGAGTATATTTCAGGGTAGCCCGTTCTCCTTGTATTCCTGCCTTATATTGTTGGGTAAATCCATTATACTTTCGCAGATATGCGGCACTGTTATCTGTGTAGAAGTTATGTTGGTTGAATTTACTTTTTCCTTCTTCGAGTAGTAAGGATGCAGGTTGGTAAGCATACTGTGTCACCGAACGAAATTCCCAGGTTCCGCTTTCCCGGTTCCGGATAAGGTTGAAGTAGTTTCCGGCACTTAGTTGTGAAGTTTGCAGAGTTTGTCCCAGTTCCTCCGAACGTCCGCGATGTATTTCTCCGTCTACGGTGAAGCGATTGGATATATAATTCCGGCTGCTGTTATCTTCATAACGCAGTTCCAGATTAGCGATGTCACTTCTCAGACGATAATGGTAGGTTTCATCTATTTGTATGGTATCTGTCGGTTGATAATAAATTTGGGTATTTCCCCGTTGCTGTTGGATTATATCATGAGTATATCCGGCTTGCAGGCGTAAGCTGCGGTCATCATTCCATTTGTACATACGGTTGCCGTTCAGTGTGTGGGTTTCATTGAATAGCAAGCGATTCTTGTCTAATGGTGCGCTGATACCCGGTTGGGAGAGAAAACCGGAAAGTGGAACTTGTTGCTGGTTATTTCCGGTCAGTCTTGTTTGCTCGTTGCTGAGGTCCTTGCCATTGTTATTTGTCTTGTAATTATAGACACTCTGTTTTCCTTTACCCAGTTGAAGGGCATTCAGTCCGGCTTCCCACAGGAGTTTGTCGTTGTTGTCACTCCATCCGGTTCCCAGTGTACCGTTTGTTATCCATTGGTCACGTGCTTTCGGGTCCAGTTTCAGGTTCAATGCCACTTCATCGGAATTAATTTTTCCTTTCAAGGCCTTTACTGACTGATAGTTCTCCATGATTTCCGCACTCTTTACGGCTTTGGCACTCAGATTGTTGTTGATTTGGTTATAACGTCCGCCTGTCACATCCATTCCTTCCACAAAATAATGGTCGATGGCTTTTCCTTTATACTTTACCTGTCCGTTTTCATCTACATCCACACCCGGAAGTTTCTTTAATACATCCTTTATGTGTACATCTTTGGATGAGGCAAATTGTGCCAGGTCATATCTCACCGTATCTTTTCGGGTATTGATACGTCCGGGACGTATTTGTACTTCTTTTAGCATGATCGATTCTGCCTGTAGGTTGATATTCAGAGTTCCTGCTGCACTGATATTGCGCATCTCTCTCTTATAGCCTAACAAGGAAACATTAAGCTGCAATGTCCCGTTATGTTTCCAAGGCAGAGAATATTGCCCTTTGGCATCGGTCAGTGTGTAATCTATCATCATGTTTCCGCGTAACACACTGATCATTACAGCTTCCAGCGGTTGATGGGTTTCTGCATCTGTTATTTTCCCACTCAGAGTTTGAGCACGACTAATTGTTGAAAAACAAAGAAAAGAGAGGAAAGCCATAAGGAGAAGTAATCTATTCATAATCATGCAAAGTTAACTTGTTCTATAAATGATAATTTACCAGCGTAGCGCTGGAGC
>ULPM01007718.1_pt1 | contig 11496 bp, 3 predicted proteins | sample 1953501 | NCBI WGS metagenome assembly ULPM01 (sample SAMEA4835629, study PRJEB28245) | human gut metagenome | biome: gut microbiome; material: fecal sample | place: Denmark | collected 2008
AATGGACTTGGGTGGCCTGTCGGTTTGCAGATGGGCATGGAGACGGCTTCATTCAGTCTCAGCACGATTATGGTTGGTTGGCTGGGAACTATTGCTTTGGCTTCACATCAGATTATGCTCACTATTTCTCAGTTCACCTTTATGATGTTTTATGGGATGGGGGCGGCGATTGCCGTTCGCGTCAGTAACTTCAAGGGGCAGAACGATATGGTGAATGTCCGCCGTTCGGCATATGCCGGTTATCACCTCATCTTGGCAATGGCGGTAGTTCTTCTGAGTATTGTGTTTCTGTTGCGCAATCAGGTCGGGGGCTGGTTTACGGATAGCGTGGAGGTTTCTGCCATGGTATCTTCTTTGTTCCTTCCATTCCTGGTTTATCAGTTTGGTGACGGACTGCAAATCAGCTTTGCCAATGCCCTGCGTGGTATCGCAGACGTAAAACCGATGATGTTCATTGCATTTATTTCTTATTTTGTTATATCTTTGCCTGTAGGATACTTATGCGGTTTCGTGCTGGGCTGGGGTACGGTCGGTGTATGGATGGCCTTCCCGTTCGGACTGACTAGTGCGGGTATTATGCTCTGGTTGCGTTTCCGCTATAAAACGAGATAAATGAATAATGTCTCCAAGAAGAAGATAGCTGCCGGTTATGTGGTCCTGTTGGCAGTCTTGCTTTATTCCCTGTTCTTCGTGCACCGGGAAATGGAGAATCTTATGAGTTCGGATAATAGTGATATTCTGCGTACGGACAGTCTGATAGGGCTTTTGAGAGAGAAGGATGCTAATACCGTCCGCCTGCTGCGTACACTGAGCGAAGCCAATGACAGCATGATTTCAGCCCGTGAAGTGGAACAGATTATTGCCGAACAGGATACTATTATCACCCAACAACGTGTACAACGCCGGGTTATTGCCCGTCGCGATACGGTTGTGACACAACCCAAGAAGAAAAGTTTCTTCCGCCGTTTGGGAGAAGTCTTCGTCCCACCACGCAAAGATTCAGCTGTTCAGGTGCAAACAACCCTTGAAGTTGCTACGGATACTGTACTCGATGCTTATAATCCGGTTGATTCCCTGCACGCGAAGCTGCGCACTGTTGCCCAACAGAAGAGGGCTACCAATAGTGTGATGCAGCGTCGTAAGCGAACTTTGCAACGTCTTGATCATGCACTGAGTGCTCGTATCGACAGTCTTTTGAAAGGATATGAACAGGAAACCCTGATGCGTGCCCGCGAAGAGGCTGAGTATCAGAAAGCTGTTCGGCATCGTTCAGCAACGATTATTTCGGGTATTGCTGCCGGGGCTGTTGTGCTGTCCGTTATCTTTCTTGTCATGATCTGGCGGGATGTCACCCGTAGTAACCGTTATCGGCGTCAATTGGAAGAAGCCAATCGTTTTGCCGAAGAGTTGCTTGCCTCCCGCGAAAAGTTGATGCTTGCCATTACCCACGATTTCAAGGCTCCCTTGGGTTCCATTATGGGATATGCTGACTTGCTCTCCCGGCTCACCGTTGACGGAAGGCAACGCTTCTATCTCGACAACATGAAAACTTCTTCGGAACACCTGCTGAAGCTCGTTACCGACTTGCTCGACTTCCATCGCCTCGACTTGAATAAAGCTGAGATAAATCGTGTTACTTTTCATCCTGCACGCTTGCTGGAAGAAATCTATGTCAGTTTCGAACCACTGACTTCTGCCAAAGGATTGTCTTTGAAGTGTGAGATAGATCCGGAACTGAAAGGAGCTTTTATCAGTGATCCATTGCGCTTACGCCAGATTGTCAATAACCTGCTCTCTAATGCAGTGAAGTTTACTTCAGAGGGCGGCATTACCCTGACCGCCTCTTTTGTGCCGAAAGGCGATTCCGTTTTTCCCGGTAACCATTTGAAACTCTCTGTTATCGATACGGGAAAGGGGATGGATCCTGGTGACCGTGAGCGTATTTTCCAGGAATTCACCCGTCTGCCCGGAGCACAGGGAGAGGAGGGATTCGGACTGGGACTGTCCATTGTTCGTATGCTGGTGCAACTGCTGGAGGGACGTATTGAGGTGGATAGCGTACTCGGAAAGGGGAGCACATTCACGTTACGGGTACCTCTGTATCCGGTGGCATTGGATAATGACACTTCCGCCTTGAATGAACAACCAAGTGAGGACTCACAAACTCAGATACCCGCATTACATATTCTCTTGATTGATGATGACCGCATTCAGCTTACTCTCACTGCCGCCATGCTTGCACAGAGTGGTATTACTTCCGTAACCTGCCTGCAACTGGATGAACTTTTGGAAGCCCTCCGTACTGATACTTTCGATGTGCTGCTGACCGATGTGCAAATGCCTGCCATGAATGGTTTCGATTTGCTGAGGCTGCTGCGTGCTTCGAATATCCCGCAAGCCAAGACAATTCCGGTGATTGCCGTTACCGCCCGTAGTGATATGAAGCGTGAGGAGTTTCTGCAACATGGTTTTGCCGGAAGTCTGCATAAGCCGTTTACGGTGAATGAATTGCTTGCAGAGATTGGTGTGCTGCAAGCAGATATTGCTACTGTTGATGCCGCCCCTTCTTCTACCTTGAATTTTTCCGCCCTTACCGCTTTTTCCGGTGATGATCCGGATGCGGCAAAATCCATACTGGAAAGTTTCGTCACAGAAACACGCCTGAATGTTGACCGCTTGCGACAGGCATTGGAAACAGAAGACACAGATGGCATTGCCGCTATGGGCCATAAGATGCTTCCTTTGTTTACTCTGTTGGGAGCCAATGATCTTGTTACTTTATTGAAAGAGCTTGAAGCCTCACGTGGAGTACCTTTTGATGAAAAAATAAAAGAGAAATCGCTTGCTGCTCTAAACCTGATCGAAGATATACTTGAACAAGCCTTCCTTTTTATTTCGTCTGCTTAAACATCCCTTTCCTCTGCTTGGCCGGTAGCTTAAAGTACTGCCTCAGAAAAAGTTTATGTTTATATACGGTTGTTGCCACTTCCATTATCTGATCCCGTAATTTCAGGATAGGTTCCCTATATCTTTCCGGTGCGGTGCGGATGCTATTGATCGCACTATCTGCCCGGTTTATCAATTCTTCAGGGACATCTACCATCGCCTGAATTTCTGCATCCGGTTTTAGGGGCTCAAATGCCTTATTCCGGTAACGGACGAATTCATTGATGGCGTCCGTAGCTTTTCCCTGTAAATCCATTGCCATATTGTAAGCATTCAGAATCTTCTGGTAGCCGGCGATGCGGATGTTGTTACTCGTAAGTTCCAGCATATAATAAACCAAATCATTACTTCGTCCGTTCGATAACATACGCTGTCTGACACTTACCAGCCTTTCCAGTGTATCCTGCCGTGCATATAGCGCCAATGTATCCGCCCAATAGAACACCGGTACTGAGCGTTGTTCATCTACAACTCCTGTATCAAACTCTTCATAGCTCAGTGGACGTTCGCGGAACTGGAACATCGGATCGAAAGGCATGTGTGTTTTCAGTAATGTATCCGGTAACAGCTTGCAGAAACGATGATTCGGGGAAGGAATGAACTGGTAGTTTTCCACAAATCCAGCGCCCCATGTAGGGTCAAACATATACCATTTCCCACTTACTTTGGCTGCGCACCATTCATGTGGGTCGGGCAGTAAGGCACCGTCCCTGCGGTTATAGCCATCAATAACATAAGCATCCATTCCCGCTTCCTTCACCAGTGCTTTAAAAAGTAACGCATAATCCTGGCAAATACCTTTGCGTTCGGATAGTATTTTTTGTATTTCTTTCGTCTCATCCGCTTCCTCGTTGCGAGAAGTATAGGTTATGTACACATTGTATTTAATATTTCTTGAAACCCAGGTGTAGATGGCGCGTGCCAGTTGGTCGTCTGTGCTGAGATGCTGTTTCAAGTAAGCTACAAGAGAAGAAACGCTCCTTCCGGCAGTTTCGGGTGCTGCAAGTGCCACGGAATCGGGAAACGTAAGGCGTTCAGGCATTATGCTGTCAGAAGATGCTTTTGATACAGCTGAAAATGAAAAAGCCTTATCCTGCGTGGCTATATTACGCCATGCAGAAGACAATTTGCTGAAAGGAAAGAGGAGGCAGAGGGCGAATAGCCACACCGTGAGCCTGTTTGTTGATTGCCGGAACATACTTGTCATATCTATTTGATGGAAGCAAAGGTAGGGGATTTATTGATAAACAGCAAGGATAAATATTGAAAAATATGTGCAAAGGGAAATTTTGTGAGTAGTGTCTCTTTCATGATCTTGAACATGCCCTTGATCATGCCTGAAAACCTTCACTCATATGTACGGTATGACACCGTCTGACTGTCGTTAGTGGGTACGTGAGAAAGTGAAGTAATTTTCAGACGGGCGTTGAATATTGGCAACGACCCTCGCGGTATAAAGTACCGGATAGTGGAATAAATAGCCTTTTTGTCTTCTGCATCAACCAAATGTCGTTGGAATTTGTTTACTTTGTAACGATTTAAACACTGACTATCGATTGACGTCCTAATGAGAAGAAAATGGTTAAAATGGGTAGTGTGGATACTACTTACCCCTATCATATTATTTGCAATATTGATGGTATTGCTTTATATCCCTCCCGTACAGAACCTGATACGGAAGCAAGCTACTGCCATCGCATCTGAGGCAACGGGTATGGATATATCTGTTGAACGCATTGACCTCCGCTTTCCGCTGAACCTTTTGGTACGTGGTGTGCAGGTTATTCAGCCTATACAGGCAGATAAACAAATATCCTCAGCTCCCGGTGACTCTCTTGCCGTGAAACAAACTCCTGATACTTTGCTAACCCTGGAAAGCCTGAACGTGCGCGTGCAGGCATGGCCGTTGATACGTGGACAAGTAGAAGTGGATGAGGTAATCGTGAACGGAGTTTTCCTGAACTCTGCCGATCTGATAGAGGGGATCCGCATACGTGGCGTATTGGGACGTTTCTTCCTTGAAAGCCATGGCATAGACCTGAAGAAAGAGGATGCCGTCATCAATCGTGTGGAATTGAGTGATACTCATATGCTCGTTGTGATGAATGATACTACCACTGCCGAACCGGACACTGAGACTACCGCCCTTAATTGGAAAGTAGCCTTGCACAAGTTGGCACTGAAAAACGTTTCCGTTGATTTGCAAATGCCGTTGGATTCCATGCGTCTTGCTGCCCGTCTGGGCGATGCAGAGGTAGATGATGCGGTTGCTGACTTGGGCGGACAGATGTACGGTCTGAAGAAATTTGAATTGAGCAGTACTACGGTGAACTATGACACGGGCAGCCAGTTGCTCAGTGCCATTAATAGCCTGATAGATACCGGTAGTCTTGCGGCTACTGATAGCACCGGTGTGAAACCTGCTCCCGGATTTGATGCTTCGCACATTGCCTTGCGGGATATTCGTATTGGGGTGGACTCCGTGCTTTATCATGGACGGAATATCAATGCCGTTATCCGGGAATTCTCCATGAACGAGCGTTCCGGTTTGAGCGTCACTTCACTGACGGGAAGGGTATATGCTGATTCCACAGTCATTCAGGTGCCTTCCTTAAAATTACTTACCCCACACAGTGAAATGGATTTCACTGCCCAGACTTATTGGGAACTGGTGGAAATTCCTACTTCCGGACGACTCTCCGCTCGTTTCAATGCCCGCATCGGCAAGCAGGATGTGATGCTCTTTGCAGGTGATTTACCTGATACATTCAAGGATGCATATCCTTTCCGCCCCCTTACTATCCGTGCCGGTACGGAAGGTAACTTTAAGCAGATGCAGATTTCCCGCTTCAACATCGATCTGCCGGGTGCTTTTACCTTGAATGGTGGTGGTGAAATTTGGAATCTTACCGACAGTCTGACGCGCAACGGAAGCATTGACTTCGATATCCGGACACAAAATCTGAATTTCCTTACCGGACTGACAGGCGTCACCCCGGATGGCTCCATAGTAGTGCCGGACAGTATGCATTTGGCAGCACGTCTTGGCATGGATGGACCTAAGTATGATGCTACGCTTAAGTTGAAAGAACGTGAAGGGTTATTGAACTTGTTGGCGCACTATAACACTGCCACTGAAGCTTATCAGGCAGACCTTCATGTGGACGCCTTGCAAGTACACCACTTCTTACCTAAAGATTCTATCTATACCCTTTCGGCTAAGGTTGCCGCTAAAGGAAAAGGATTCGATCCTGCCAACCACCGTACCGTGGCTGCTGTACAAGCTTCTCTCGGCGAATTACAATACGGACACTGGAATATTTCCGGTATTGACCTGACAGCCGGATTGAAATCCGCTCTAGCCACTGTACACATGACGAGCGACAATGCCCTGCTGAAGATGCAGGCGGATGCAGATATGCGTCTTGACCGTAAATACCTGGATGGCAAGGTGGCTATGAATGTGGAGAATGTCGGTTTACATGAGTTAGGAATTTCTCCCAAGCCGTTGAAGCATCCTTTCGCTTTCACTCTCGGTGCCGAAGCACGCCATGACTCTATCAAGATGAGCATGGATGCAGGCGATCTCGACTTTCAGTTCCGTGCCCGCAGCACACTGAAGAAATTGCTGGAACAAGGTACTGCCTTTTCTACGCTTCTTACCAAGCAGATAGAATTGAAGCAACTCGATCATGTAGAATTACGGAAAGCACTGCCTTCAGCCGGTATGCAACTGAAAGCCGGTAAACAGAACCCTGTCAGTTATTTCCTGGCAACTAAGGATATTTCTTTTGATGATTTTGTGTTGCGTTTCGGCACTACCCCCCGACGAGGTATCAATGGGCGTACTGCTATACATGGTTTGCGTATGGACTCCCTGCAACTGGATACTATTTTCTTCGCTATCAGCCAAGATACTGCACGCATGAAGTTGCAGGGTGGTGTCATTAATGGTCCAAAGAACCCGCAGTTTGTCTTCCGCAGTACACTGACGGGTGAAATCCGTAATGAAGATGCCGAACTGACCCTGAATTATGTGGATGCGAAGGGAGATACCGGACTCGATCTGGGTATCAATGCCCGTCCTTTGATAGAGGGCCGGGGTAGGGGTAATGGTATTGCCTTCCGTTTGACACCTGCCGAGCCTATTATTGCTTTCCAGAAGTTCCGCTTTGTAGATAACAGCGACTGGATTTACTTGCATAAGAATATGCGCGTTTATGCCAATGTGGATATGGATAGCGACGATGGACTTTGCTTCCGCATGCAGTCCGACCGTTCCGACACCGTTTCCTTGCAGAATATCAATTTGGAACTCATACGTTTCCGCTTGGATAAACTGAGCGGTATTCTGCCATATATGCCCCGCATCACGGGACTTTTCTCGGCAGAAGCCAACTATATACAGACCGCAACCTCACTGCAAGTTTCCGCTGAGGCCGGTGTGGAAAAGCTGACTTACGAACGCCAGCCGGTAGGTAACATCGGATTGGGTGCCACTTGGCTTCCGGGTGATAAAGGCACGCACTATCTGAATGCCTATTTCCGGTCGGGAGATCAGGAGGTAATGACCGCTGATGCCGTCTTGACCCAGAAGAACGGGCGCGATTCGGTTGAAGTCAACACTACTTTTGAGCATTTCCCACTCTCGCTTGCCAATGCTTTCATGCCCGACCAGGTAGTTGCCTTTACCGGTGACATCGACGGCGGACTCTATATCAGCGGTGCCATGGAGAAGCCTAAACTGAGCGGTGACCTCTCATTGGACAGCGTGTCCGTCTATGCCCGTCAGGCAGGTGCACGTTACTGGTTTGACAATCGTCCGTTGAAGATAGAGAATAATCAACTTATCTTTAATAAGTTTGCCATATACACCACCAGCCGGAATCCCTTTACGATAGACGGGAACGTAGACTTCCGCAATATGGAAAATCCGACAGCGAAGTTGAACCTGCGTGCACAGAACTACACTTTGCTTGATGCTCCCCGTACCAAGGAAAGTATGATTTACGGCAAAATCTTTGTAGATTTAAATGCTACTGTACGTGGTCCGCTGGATGGACTGACTATGCGTGGAAACATGAATCTGCTGGGTAACACAGATGTGACCTATGTGTTGACTGACTCTCCTCTGACTGTAGAAGACCGTTTGGGTGAACTTGTCACGTTCACTTCCTTTACGGATACTACTTCGGTGCAGGCAACTGAGGTCCCCACCATGTCGCTCGGCGGTATGGACATGTTGATGTCTGTGCACATCGATGATGCCGTACGTTTGCGTGCTGATCTTAGCCCCGACCGCAGTAGTCGTGTGGAGCTGGAAGGTGGAGGTGACCTGAATCTGCAATATACTCCGCAAGGAGATCTCACATTGTCCGGTCGCTATACGTTGATAGGTGGTATGATGAAATATGCCCTGCCCGTTATCCCGTTGAAAGAGTTCCAGTTTGTCAATGGAAGTTATGTGGACTGGACGGGTAATCCGATGAACCCTTCACTCAACCTGACTGCTACGGAACGTGTCCGCGCTTCTGTATCCGATGGCGATGACGGCGGTTCGCGCATGGTGAACTTCGACGTTTCCATCAGCATCAAGAACCGTTTGGAGAACCCTGATTTAAGCTTTAATCTGAGTGCTCCCGATGATGCTACCGTACAGGGCGAACTGGCAGGAATGAGTGCCGATGAACGAAGCAAGCAAGCCATTACCATGCTTGCCACAGGTATGTATCTTTATAACAGCGGAAAAGGTGGTGGCTTAACTATGGGTTCCGCACTGAACAGCGTGCTGCAAAGTCAGATTAATGCGCTGACCGGAAATCTGAAGAACGCTTCTCTCAGTGTCGGCATTGAAGACCGTACCGCTGCTGAAACGGGTGATAAACAGACGGACTATAGTTTCCGCTACTCTCAGCGTTTCTTCAATGATCGTATACAGATTGTAATCGGTGGAAAAGTATCCAGTGGCGCTAATGCAACGAATGACGTAGAATCATTCATCGATAATATTTCTTTGGAATATCGTTTGGACAATAGCGGTACACGCTATGTCCGCGTGTTCCACAACAAAAACTATGAAAGTGTGCTCGATGGTGAGATAACCGAGACAGGTGTCGGCCTTGTGCTTCGCCGTAAGATGGACCGCCTGAGTGAGCTGTTCATATTCAAGAGAAAGAAGAAAGTAGAACCTGTGAGCGAATAGTGTAAAAGAAATAACAATAGCGCAATTTAAAGAATCAAAATGAAGAAACTCGTATACATCCTCCTTGCAACCCTGCTTCTGGCAGCCTGCTCCACTACTAAGCACCTGCCTGAAGGCGAAGTGCTCTACACCGGTCAGAAGCCGATGATTGTAGAGAACCGCTCCGATACCAAGGTAGGCGAGACTGCTATGGAAGAAGTAGAAGCCGCCCTTGCCAAAGCTCCCAATAACTCCCTGCTCGGTAGCTCCGAATACCGCATCCCTTTTCCATTCGGACTGTGGGTGTATAATGGTTTTGCGAAGTACAAAAAAGGTTTTGGTAAGTGGATATTCAATCGCTTTGCCGCCACCCCCGTGCTCATATCTTCCGTTAATCCGGACATCCGGCAGAAAGTAGCGACGAATATCCTGCACGATTATGGGTACTTCAATGGCACGGTAAGTTATCAAACTTTCGTTAATCCTAAGGACAGTCTGAAAGCTAAATTGCAATACACGGTCGATATGCGTAACCCGTACTTCATTGATACCGTATATTATCGGGGATTCAATAGTACGACGATGCAGATTATCAACCTTGGCCGCCGGCGCTCCCTGATCAGTCCGGGTGAACAGTTCAATGTTACTGATCTTGATGGTGAGCGTACCCGCATCAGCGGTTTGCTGCGTAATATGGGGTATTACTATTTTCGCCCTGACTACCTGACTTACCAGGCCGATACAACTCTCGTTCCCGGTGGGCACGTCAGTCTGCGTATGATCCCTGTTCCCGGTATGCCGAAGGACGCCGAACGCCCTTTCTTTGTAGGTAAAACTAATTTCTACCTCCACGGTCCGCAAGGACAAATGCCCAATGACAGTCTTTACTACAAGACTTTCTGGATACACTATTACGATAAACTGAAGATACGTCCCAATATGCTCCACCGTTGGCTGAACTACCAAGGTTACCAACGGAAACGCCAGGAACTGGACAAGGGAGGTATGCGCCGTCGTCCGGAAAAGCTATATAGCCAATACCGGCAAACCCGTATCCAGGAGCGTCTGGCAAGTGTGGGCATCTTCCGTTATCTGGAGATGCAGTACACACCCCGCGATACGGCACTCGTTTCCGATACGCTGGATGTGAATATCCGTGCCATGTTGGATAAACCGTATGATGCCGAATTGGACTTTAATGTCACCATGAAGAGCAATAACCAGACCGGTCCCGGTGCCGCCTTCACCGTAACGAAGAACAACGTCTTCGGTGGTGGTGAAACCTGGAATGTGAAAGTGAACGGTTCTTATGAATGGCAGACGGGTAAGAACAGCAGCTCGCTGATGAATAGCTACGAGTTGGGCCTATCTTCTGCACTTACCTTCCCACGTATCGTCTTCCCCCGGATGGGTACCAAGGAATATGACTTCCCGGCTTCCACCACCTTCCGTGTCTACATAGACCAGATGAACCGTGCCAAGTACTACAAACTGCTTGCTTTCGGTGGAAACGTCACGTATGACTTTCAGCCTGTGCCTACCCGGAAACATAGTATCACGCCCTTCCAACTGACATTTAATGTGTTGCGCAATCCGACTGCGGCTTTTGAAGAAATACAGGCTCAGAACCCGGCTCTTTACATCAGTCTCCGTAATCAGTTTATTCCCAAGATGGAATATACCTATACCTATGATAACGCTTCTCTTCGCAATGTACGTAATCCTATCTGGTGGCAGACTACATTCGGATCTGCCGGTAATCTGACCTCTTTGATTTATAAGGCATTCGGACAGTCTTTCAGCAAGGAAGACAAGAAATTGCTGGGAGTACCTTTCGCGCAATTCCTGAAGCTGAATTCGGAATTCCGCTATCACTACAGGATAGACAAGAACCAGATGATTGCTTCCCGTATTGCAGGAGGAGTAATCTGGTCCTACGGAAATGCAACGACTGCGCCTTATACCGAACAGTTCTATATTGGTGGCGCCAACAGTATCCGTGCCTATTCTGCCCGCAGTATCGGGCCCGGTGGCTATCCACCCGATAAAGAGAAAAAGTATTCCTATATCAACCATGTGGGCGATATCCGTATGGAAGCAAACGTGGAATACCGCTTCCGTATTCTCGGCGACCTGCACGGAGCTATTTTCCTCGATGCAGGTAATGTCTGGTTGATGCGTAAGGATAAAGACCGTCCTGATGGACAGCTGACGTTGAAGAATTTCCCGAAACAGGTTGCTTTGGGTACAGGTGCCGGTTTGCGCTACGACCTGGACTTCCTTGTATTCCGTTTTGACTGGGGAGTGGCACTGCATGATCCGTATGATACGGGAAAGAAGGGATATTATAATATTCCGAAGTTTAAAGA
>ULPM01001251.1_pt1 | contig 10836 bp, 5 predicted proteins | sample 1953501 | NCBI WGS metagenome assembly ULPM01 (sample SAMEA4835629, study PRJEB28245) | human gut metagenome | biome: gut microbiome; material: fecal sample | place: Denmark | collected 2008
CGCGGCCGGCCGACTGGCGATTCCGGCGGAGAAGTTCCTGGTGTCGGATGCCGTGATCGGCGCGTTGTTCGAAGCGGACGACTGATTGTTGAATAATCAAATCATTGAAATATGAACGATATGAAACTGAAACCCGACTTTCTCTTCGAGATCAGTTGGGAAGTGTGCAATAAGGTGGGCGGTATCAATACCGTGATAGCGACCAAGGCCCGGACCGTGTGCGGAAAGTACGGCGACCGCTATTTTACGATCGGTCCCGATCTGGGGCAGGGGGCTGACCGGGAGTTCGAGGAGGATCCGGCGCTGCTCAAGGGGTGGCGGCAGACCCTGTATGAGAAGGGGATCCGTGTCCGTGTAGGACATTGGCGCATCGTCGGGCGGCCGCAGGTGATTCTGGTCGATTTCTCCTCGCTGATTCCCCGCAAGGACGACATCTTGAAGTTCCTTTGGGAGAGCTACCGTGTGGATTCGATTTCGGGCCAGTGGGATTACATCGAGCCGGTGTTGTTCGGCTATGCCGCCGGACTGGTCGTAGCTTCCTACGTCGAAACTTTCTGTAAGTCCGCAAACCGGGTCGCGGCTCATTTCCACGAGTGGATGACCGCCGCCGGAGGACTTTATCTGCGTCGGGAGTCGCCTTGCGTGGCCACGTTGTTCACTACGCACGCTACCGTACTGGGACGCAGCATCGCCGGAAACGGAATGCCGCTTTATAGGGATCTGACTACGTACAATGCGGACGACCTGGCCCGTCGTTTCGGCGTGACGGCCAAGCATTCGATCGAGAAGAAGGCGGCGGCCAACAGCGACGCTTTCCTGACCGTGAGCGGAATTACGGCTACCGAATGTCGCTATTTGCTGGGGCACGAGGTAGATGTCGTGACGCCCAACGGTTTTGAGGACGATTTCGTTTGGCAGGACGACGACTATCGGATCAAACGTGAAGAGGCTCGTGCGGCTCTGATCGCTGTGGCGGAGGCTTGCCTGGGCCGCAAGTTGCAGGATAATCCGCTGATCGTCGGCACGAGCGGCCGATACGAATTCCGCAATAAGGGGCTGGATGTGCTGCTGGAGGGTATGAAGCGGCTGGCCGGGTTGGAACGCCTGGATCGGGAGGTCGTGTTGTATGTCATGGTGCCTGCCGCCAACCGGGGAGCCCGTGCCGACTTGCAGAAGCACCTGCAGGATCCATCGCAGCCGATCGACGGCTCGCAATGGCCTTGGGCGACCCATTATCTGGAGAATATGCAGTGGGATCCGATCGTGCGGGCGATCGACGGCAGTCCGCTGGCCGATCCTGCATCCAAAGTGCATGTGATTTTCGTGCCTTCGTATTTGGATGACCGGGACGGTATTTTCGACAAGAGCTATTACGAGTTGCTCGTGGGCATGGATCTGACCCTGTTTCCGTCGTATTATGAACCCTGGGGCTATACACCGCTCGAGTCGATCGCCTTTTCCGTGCCGACCGTCACCACGACCCTCGCCGGATTCGGTCTTTGGATCGACCGGCGGGAGGAGCATCCCGGCGTAGCGGTACTTTGCCGCGAGGATGGCAACGACGACGAAGTGGCCTCTGCGCTGGCCGATGCCGTGCTGCGGTTTTCGCAGTTGGATGCCGCTCGTGTGGAGGAGATGCGTCGTGCTGCGGGCGTGCTGTCGAAAGAGGCGCTCTGGAGCCGGCTTTTCGAGGCGTACGAAGAGGCTTACGCGCTGGCGCTCGATAATGCCGACGTGCGGATGAACCATGTGGCTTCGAATGCGACGCCGCTGCCCGAGCAGCAGGTCAAGCTCGTGCATCAGGCGCTTCGTCCGGAGCGTCCGGAGTGGAACCGGATGATGGTGGAGAAGAACCTTCCCGAACGGCTCCGTCCGCTCGAGGAGCTGGCCCACAACCTTTGGTGGTGCTGGAATCCCGGCGCCTGGGATCTGTTCGAGGAGATCGATCCCGACCTTTGGAACCGAAGCGAACGTAATCCGATCGCTTTTCTCGATCTGCTGACCATAAACCGGCTGAAAGAGTTGGAGCGGGACGAGTCGTTCCTGGCTTCGCTTGATGCGGTATATGCGCAGTTCAAGAGCTACATGTCCGAAAAACCCGATCCGGCGACACCGAAGATCGCCTATTTCTCGATGGAATACGGCTTGCATGCTTCGCTGAAGATCTATTCGGGCGGTTTGGGCATCCTGGCCGGCGACTATCTGAAGGAGGCGTCCGACAAGAACGTGCCGATGGTCGCGGTCGGATTGCTGTACCGGTACGGTTATTTTACTCAAAAACTCTCCGCTCAGGGGGCTCAGCAGGCGACTTACGAAGCACAGAACTTCTCGAAGCTGCCGATCCAGCCCGTGCGCGATGCGGTGGGCAACTGGGCGACCGTGTCGATTCCCCTGCCGGGACGTACGCTCACGGCCCGCATCTGGCTTTGCCGGGTGGGACGTACCGACTTGTACCTGCTCGACGCCGATTACGAGGCCAATCTCGAGGAGGATCGCCGGGTGACGCATTACCTGTACGGCGGCGATTGGGAGAACCGGCTCAAACAGGAGATTCTGCTGGGTATCGGCGGTGTGCGGGCGCTCCAGTCGCTGCATATCGCGCAAGACGTTTCCCATTGCAACGAGGGTCATGCGGCATTTCTCGGGCTGGAGCGCATCCGCAACCTGGTGATGCGCCGCCGACTGACTTTCGCCGAAGCGCTGGAAGTGGTTCGCTCCTCCTCGCTGTTTACGACCCATACGCCCGTGCCGGCGGGACACGATGCGTTCCCTGAGGCGATGATCCGGCAGTATTTGTCGCACTATCCCGAGGAGTTGGGCATCGACTGGGCGCAGTTTGTCGGCTTGGGTCGCGTGAATCCGGAGGATCCGAACGAAAAATTCTCGATGTCGGTGCTTGCCTGCAACCTCTCGCAGGAGGTCAACGGCGTGTCGTGGCTGCACGGCGAGGTCTCCAAAGAGATTTTGGGAGATCTGTGGCCGGGGTATTTCAAGAACGAACTGCATATCGGTTACGTGACCAACGGCGTGCATTTCCCGACCTGGACGGCTACGCGCCTGCGCCGTCTGTATGCCCGCTATTTTCCCGAAGGGTTCGAGGGGCACGAATATCGTATTTCGGAGTGGAAGAAGGTGTACGACATCCCGGACGAAGACCTTTGGCAGGAGCGCATGGTGCTCAAAGAGAAGCTCGTTCGCCTGATCCGCCGCCGCTACTGCGATCCCGGGCAGGTGCGCATGGATTCGCCCCATCAGGTCATGCAGGTGCTCGAGAGCATCAAGCCCGATGTGCTGAAGATCGGTTTTGCGCGCCGTTTCGCCACTTACAAACGGGCGTTGCTGCTCTTCACCGATCTGGATCGCCTGGCGGCCATCGTCAACAACAAGGAGCGTCCCGTGCAGTTTATCTTTGCGGGCAAGGCGCATCCCAACGATCAGCCGGGACAGGATCTCATCAAGCGGATCATCGAAGTCGCAGCCATGCCGCAGTTCTCCGGCAAGATCATCTTCCTGCAGAATTACGACATGGAGCTGGCGCGTCGCCTGGTGCAGGGCGTGGACGTGTGGCTCAATACCCCTACTCGTCCGCTCGAGGCGTCGGGTACGTCGGGTGAAAAGTGCGTGATGAACGGCGTGCTGCAGTTTTCGGTGCTCGACGGCTGGTGGGTCGAGGGGTATAAGGAGGGTGCCGGTTGGGCACTGCCGATGGAGACGGTCTTTTCCGATCCGCAGTATCAGAACGAACTCGACGCCGAGATGATTTACAATACGATCGAAGAGGAGATCGTGCCGAAATACTACGACCGGGATGCCGACGGTATTCCCCGTGCGTGGATGGCTTCGGTGAAAAAATGTATTGCCGAAATCGCTTCGAACTTCACGACCAACCGGATGCTGCGCGACTACGAGGTGCGTTTCTACAACCGGCTGGCAGCCCGCAAGCGGGAACTGTCGGAGAACGACTTCGCCGTTGCGCGCGAGATCGTCGCCTGGAAGCACAAGGTGCTGGCTGCGTGGCCTGCCGTGAAGATCGTGGACGTGCAGCGTGCCCGGGTCGGCGACAAGCCGATCTTCATAGGACGCAGTTACCATTTCGAGCTTACGCTCGACCTGGCCGGACTCGCTCCGGAGGACGTGGGGGCCGAACTGGTCGTGGCCCGTCCCGTGGAGCCGGACCGAGTCGTGGAGGTCATCCGTACCGTGCCGCTCAGCCAGGTGCAGGTTTCGGGCAGCCAGGTGACTTTCACCTTGGACTATGTTCCCGAACAGGCCGGGATGTTCGATATGGCGCTGCGCATTTTCCCGCAGAATCCGATGTTGCCGCATCGTATGGATTTCGCACTGGTCAAGTGGGCGTGAAATAGTTGTTGCAAAAAGGTTATTTTTTGATAAATTCCGGATTTTCGCCGAGCTTGGACTTGACGGTCTGCGAAAAAAACGGTATCTTTCAGAAAAGATAGCGGCAGGCGGAAACAATCGTGCGGGCTTACGGAGAGGCATTGCCGAGCCTTCCGCTCTCTTACGCCAAGATCGTTCGAAAGGACCGGACTTTTTACGATCCGGCCGACCGGAAAAAGAAACAGACGATTCGACGGGTCCGGCAGGAGTACGGGCTGATTTTGCCGTTCCGCTCTGTCGGAAATGAACATAAAGAACAAACAGTTATGTCGGTACTTACATTTGATAAGAAGGAACTGGGAAATCTGGAGTATTCGTTGCAGCGCGAAATGCTGGCTACGGATCGCAGAGGCGGCTATATGAGCACGACCATCGTTTGCTGCAACACGCGCAAGTATCATGGCCTGATGGTGGCACCCATCGACGACAGCGACCGCGCTTACGTGCTGCTCTCGTCGGTGGATGAAACCGTCGTGCACGACGGGCAATCCTTCAACCTGGCGCTGCACCGTTTCCCGGGAACCTATGAACCTCGGGGGCATAAGTACATCACCGATTTCGAATATACGCCGACACCGACGATCACCTACCGCGTGGGAAGCATCGTGTTGCGGAAAGAGCTGCTCTGGATACACAACCGCACGCAGTTGATGATCCGCTATACGCTGCTGGAGGCGCCGTCCGATGTCCGGCTTAGGCTCCGGCCTTTCTTCGCCTTCCGGGACAAACATGCGCTCACGCATGCCAATATGGAGGCCGACGGACGTTCCCGGCCGATTCCGGGCGGGGTGAAGTGTCGGTTGTATTCCGATTTTCCCTGGCTGTACCTGCAAACCGATTGTCGGGATGCGGAGTTCGTGCCGGCTCCCGACTGGTACTATAATTTCGAATACGCCAGAGAGATCGAGCGAGGATACGAGGGAGATGAGGATCTGCTTACGACGGGTTATTTCGAACTCAGTCTCGGTCGGCGGCAAAGCGTGATTTTCTCTGCGTCCGTCGAAGCCATTCCCGATCCTGCGGCCATCGGCGGAATGTTTGCGGATGCTCCGCTTTGGTTTTTCTGGGTGCTTCAGCAGTTGCAGCGGACGCTGGGTGAGGAGGAGATATGGAAGCGCTACGGTATCGTGATGAAAGAGCTGCTGGCGGCTTATCGCCGGGGCGTCGGCGGCGTGGCCGTGCACGATAACGGTTTGGTGTGGGCCTCGGCGCCCGACAAAGCCCTCACCTGGATGAATGCGCTGGCGGGTGGTGTCCCCGTCGTGTCGCGGGACGGGTATCCGGTCGAAATCAACGCACTTTGGTACAACGCCGTGTGTTATGCCCTTGAGCTGGCTTCCCGTTTCGGCGAGGAGGAGTTCGTCGGCGAGTGGAAAGCGTGGCCCGAGCGGATTCGGAACGCTTTTCGGGAGATGTTCTGGAGCGGCGACGACGGGTATCTGGCCGATTTCGTAGGTCCTGAAGGGCCGAATCGGTGGATTCGTCCGAATATGGTGGTGGCGTGCGGTTTGGATTACAAGATGCTCGATGAGGAGCAGCAGGCTTCGGTGCTTCGGATCGTGGGGCAGCATTTGCTGACACCCAAAGGGCTGCGTTCGCTTTCGCCCCGCAATCCTCGCTATAAGAACCGCTGCGAGGGCGATGAAGCCGTTCGTGCGGAGGCTTCGATGAACGGCTCCGTATGGGTTTGGCCGCTTTGGTTTTATGTCAAGGCTTCGTTCGACCTCGGTGGCCGTGAGTTTCTGCCTCGGGCGGAGGAGCTGCTCGCCCGTTTCGGCGAGGAGATTCAGAGTTACGGTATCGGATCGATCAACGAGCTATTCGACGGCGATCCTCCGCATGCGCCTTGGGGCGCCGTGTCGCAGGCGTGGAGTGTCGGGGCGGTGTTGATGATCCGTGAAACGACCGAACGCTGGCGTCGTCGCCGGGGACACGGGTTGTTGCCGGGTCTTCGGAAAAAGCGCTAAAGGATGCGAAGGAAAAGAACTTGCCGCCGCGTAAGGTGTCCGAAATTTTTTCTGTCGGCCCGGGCAGGCCGGGGTGGAGGTTGCCGGGAGGGGCGACCGGTGTTTCGCGAAGTCGAATAAGTTACGAAATGAAACGTGATTATATACTTTGAGTGTACCTTTTCGGGGGCGCAGTGTCCCAAATTCCCTCCGAGAAGCGGATTTAGGGGAAGGGTGCATGGCGGACACGGTTTCGGGCCGCGAATAAGCACTCCTTGGATTCGATGCTGCGACCGTCGGATAAGGGTACATGGAAAGATATAATTGTTAGAATAAAAAAATAGAATACAAATGAGAGTGTTGATGTTCGGTTGGGAGTTTCCTCCCCATATCGCCGGCGGGCTGGGTACGGCCTGCTACGGTATGACGCGCGGTCTTGCACGCAACGGTGTGGAGGTCGTTTTCGTCATGCCGCGTGCCTATGGCGACGAGGACCAGCGCTTCGTCCGCGTGGTGAATGCGAGCGACGTGGAAACGATCGGTACGCGCGATCATGAGTTTTCCGAAGAGCTGCTCGAGAAGGTTTCGTTCATCCACATCGATTCGAACATGTTGCCCTACATCTCTCCGGAGGAGTATGCCGCCTACCACGACGAGTTCGTTCGCAGCGGCCGGACACACGAGTGGACCGACGTATGGAAACAGCGCTACACCTTCTCCGGAAAATACGGCGCCAACCTGATGGAGGAGGTCGCCCGGTATGCAATGGTGGCGGCGCAGGTGGCCAAAGACCTCGAAGGGCAGTTCGACGTGATCCATGCCCACGACTGGCTGACCTATTTCGCCGGAATTGCGGCCAAGCGGGTTTCGGGCAAGCCGCTGGTGGTGCACATGCACGCCACGGAGTTCGACCGCAGCGGCGAGAATATCAACCGTCGGGTCTATGCCATCGAAAAGGCGGGTATGCAGGCTGCCGACCGGGTGATCGCGGTGTCGGAGCTGACGCGCCGCATCGTCATCGGCAAGTACGGCATTCCGGCCGAGAAGGTCGTGACAGTGCATAACGCCGTGCGTTTCGGCGAGTCGGAGGATGCTGTGCCGGAGCGGGCCGTCAAGGATAAGGTCGTCACCTTTCTGGGACGCATCACCTACCAGAAAGGTCCCGATTATTTCGTCGAGGCTGCGGCCAAGGTGCTGCAGCGGGTTCCGGACGTGCGTTTCGTCATGGCCGGCTCGGGCGATCTGATGAACCATGTGGTGCGGCGCGTGGCCCAGTTGGGGATCGCCGACCGCTTCCATTTCACGGGGTTCCTCAAGGGCGGGGAGGTGCAGCGGATGTTCCGTCTGTCGGATGTCTATGTCATGCCTTCGGTGTCGGAGCCGTTCGGTATTTCGCCGCTCGAGGCCATGCGTTCGGGCGTTCCCGTGATTATCTCGCGGCAAAGCGGTGTGGCGGAGGTGCTGGATTACGCCATTAAAGTGAATTACTGGGACGTGGATGCTCTGGCCGATGCCATTTACGGGCTTCTTACTTATCCGGCTCTGGGTAGGATGTTCGCTTCGAAAGGGCTGGAAGAGGTGACCGGACTCAAATGGACCAATGCCGCAGCGAAGATCAAGACGGTTTACGAAACTGTCGTCGCGGAGGCGAACAATTAAAATATTTGCGGAGTATGAAAACGATTTGTTTCTATTTTCAGGTACACCAGCCCTGGCGGCTGAAGCGTTACCGTTTCTTCGATATGGGCCGTGACCACAACTACCTGGACGACCTGACCAATCGCTCGATCATGCAGAAGGTCGCGCGTGAGTGCTATCTGCCGATGAATGCCTTGCTGTTCAATCTGATCCGGCAGAGCGAGGGGCGTTTCCGCTGTACCTTTTCGCTGACGGGGCTGGCCGTCGAACAGATGCGGGCGTATGCGCCCGAGGTGCTCGATTCGTTCCGCCGCCTGGCCCGGACGGGCTGCGTGGAGTTCCTGGCCGAAACTTACTCCCATTCGCTGGCTTCGCTTTCGTCGAAGGAGGATTTCATGCAGCAGGTTGCGCTCCATACCGAACTGATGAAAAAGGAGTTCGGCGTTGCGCCGACCGCCTTTCGCAATACCGAACTGATCTATTCCGACCGGATCGGCTCCGATGTGGCCGAGATGGGTTTCAAGACCATGTTGGCCGAGGGAGCCCGACACGTACTGGGATGGAAGTCGCCCGGCTATGTTTATGCCAATGCGCTCGACCAGCGCTTGAGGCTGTTGCTGCGCAATTACAAGCTCTCGGACGACATCGCGTTCCGTTTCTCCAACCGAGGGTGGGACCAATGGCCTCTCACGGCGGAAAAATACACGGGGTGGCTCGCTTCGGACGAGCTGGAGGGGGATGTGGTCAATCTCTTCATGGATTACGAAACCTTCGGCGAGCACCAGCGTGCCGATACGGGTATTTTCGACTTTATGAAGGCGCTCGTTCCGGCTGTTCTGAAGCGGGAGGGGTTGGAGTTCGCTACGGTGAGCGAAGCCGCTGCGAAATACCAGCCCGTCGCCGTACTCCATTGTCCGCACGTGATGTCTTGGGCGGACGAGGAACGTGACATCACGGCGTGGCTGGGCAACGAATTGCAGAACGAAGCTTTCGGAAAACTGTATGCCCTGCGGGATAAGATCGCCCGGCTGAAGGATCCCGATTTCGACCACGTGTGGAACTTCATGCAGGCTTCGGATCATTTCTATTATATGGCGACCAAGTGGTTGTCGGACGGGGACGTACATGCCTATTTCAATCCTTACGAATCGTCCTACGATGCCTTTATCAACTATATGAACGTGCTTTCGGATTTCGAGATCGAAGTGGAGAAGGCGTTCGACCGGAAGCCGCCGGTCCGCAAGACCAAACCGTCGCCGAGGAAAAAGGGTTCCGATCGGGAGAAAGCCGGGGTGCGATAATCTTTCGGTCGAAAAAGGCGGTGCGTCATAACAGGCAAACTGCTTCGTTATTATCGGTGTCACGGCTCGATCATGTGCGTCGGTACACACTCTTCGCCGTGAACCTCGATGCCTTGTATTTTACCTGTTTTTACATACCTGAAAAGGGATGCGCCGAATTTCTCGATTTGACACGTCCCTTTTTTATTCCGGGATGCCTCGGTCCGTCAGCTGCCCTTGCGCTTGAACCGCGACGGGCTGTAGCCCGTGTGTTGTTTGAAATATTTGCCGAAGAACGACTGGGTCGAGAAGTTGAGGTGATAGGCGATCTCCTGGATGCTCATGCCCGAATAGCGCAGCAGGCTTTTTGCCTCGAGGATCACCGCTTCGTCGATCCACCGGGCGGCGGTTTTGCCGCTCACGTCCTTGGAAACGGTCGAAAGGTATTTGGGGGTGATGTTGAGGCGGCGGGCATAGAACCGGACGTTCCTCTCCTGTTTGCTGTATTGCCGGACTAATTCCATGAACTCTTCGAAGATCACCTCGCCGCGCCCCAACTTGACCGTGTTTTTCTGCTCGCGCATGTTCAGCTCGGTGATGATGTAGAAGACTGCGGTGAACAGGCAGCGGATGATCTCCTGTCTGTAATGTTCCTTGTCGCTGGCAAGAATCGTCTTGATGAGTTGGAACACCTGTCGGATCTCGTGCGTGTCCTGGGGTGTCACCCGCAGGCAGGGCTGTTTGCCGAAACGCATATAGACGGGCAGCGAGGCCGAAAGGTCTATCTGGATCTCGTTGATGAACGATTTGGAACAGGCGACGAAATAGGCCGCCGCATCGCTGGTGCTGGCCACCGTGCGGATCACGCGGTCGGGGCTGAAGAAGACGATCGTGTCGGGCACGACTTCGTACTCTTCCGTATCGATCGCTACGACGGCCGAACCGCTGGCCATGATGATCGCCGAGAAGCCGTCGATCAGGGCGGGGTAGTTGCCCAGCGTATCGCGGTGGATGTCGAACGAAGCGATCACCAGGTCGTCCGACAGGTAATAAACGTCCCGCATCTCCTGCTTGATGCGGGAGATCGAAACTTTTTGCAGGGTTATCTCGTCCGCCACCATGCCAGTTTGCTGATCAGATTCTTGAAATAGGCGAACCGGCCCCGGCGGGGTGCCTCCGACAGCGGGCAGACGACGCGGAGCTCGTTGTGCAGACATTCGATGTGCAGCGGGAAATCGGCCCCCTTCTGTCCGTCCACGTCGGTAGGTTCGTTGATCGGCGAGGTGATGTCGAGCGTGCGGGCTCGGAAATGTTTTACCTGCGAGGGCCGACCGCCCAGCAGGTGACGGAGCATCGATACGACCGAGAAGAGCATGTTGCGCCTTTGCAGCAACAGACAGTCGAACATACCGTCCTTAATGCTCGAGCGGGGGGCAAGGTGGAATCCTCCGGCCGTTTCTCCGTTGAATATCAAGGCCATGAGCGATTCGAGGTCGAAGGCTTTGCCGTCGGCGAGAATTTGCAGCGGAATGCCGTGTACCGAGCGGAACTCCTTCACGCCCTCGATCAGGTAG
>ULPM01005673.1_pt1 | contig 10515 bp, 7 predicted proteins | sample 1953501 | NCBI WGS metagenome assembly ULPM01 (sample SAMEA4835629, study PRJEB28245) | human gut metagenome | biome: gut microbiome; material: fecal sample | place: Denmark | collected 2008
CCACCTTATTGATATATAGAGTTCCCGGTTGAGTACGATTAGTCTCAATCACCAACTCTTTTTCCTTATACCATTTCGGATTCAAACGAATTGTGACTTTGTCAAATACTGGAGTCGTCAATGTGTACTCGGGTAGTCCCGGACAATCCGGATAGAAACCTATCATGTTGAAAATAGCCCATGAGGACATTGTTCCCGTATCATCATTTCCCGGAATACCATCCGGTTTTGTTGTGAAATACTTATCCAACAGACGTTGAGTCTCTTTTTGTGTACGCCATTCTTCACCTTTAAAGTATGAGAATAAATGAGGGTAGGCAATATCCGGTTCATTAGCCGGGTCATAAAGACCTTCGTCAAAAACCATTTGCAACTTATCGATAAAAGATTTCTTTCCCCCCATCAATTTAGCAAGCCCATATACATCGTGGGGTACATAGAATGTATAATTCCACGCACTACCTTCATGGAAACCGGGATTCGGTTCGAAATTCTCTCCTTGTCTCGGATTAAACGGACTGTAAAAGGTTCCATCAGGAAGAATGGGACGGAACGTACCAAATTCTTTACTATAATAATGTTTATAGCCTAAAGAGCGTTTATAGAACATTTCCGCATCTTTCTTTTTACCTAAAGCCTCGGCGAAGCGGGATAACGCAAAGTCTGCAATGTAATATTCCAACGCATGGGATACGGAATTGTCATACTGTTCACGAAGAGGTACATATCCTTTTGACATATAATCATCATTATCCGGGCGCATCAGATTCTCCGCTCCCGGCAAAGTCGCTGATTTGTACATTGCTTCGTAAGCCAAGTCAACATCAAAGTCACGCAATCCTTTCATCCAAGTATCTACAATTACCGGAATGCTAGGGTCACCTTCCATCGTCAATGTCTCTCTTCCATATAATTCCCATTTAGGCAACCAGCCATGTTCCCGATACATATCAAGCATGGTACGGACCATCTCCATTTGACGTTCCGGATAGACAAGAGTCAGCAATTGGTGGACATTACGATAGGTGTCCCAAAGAGAAAATACCGTGTAGCGGTCTCCCTTTGTTGTCATAATCTTATCGCTTTCCATTGCCGGATATTCTCCGTTGACATCTTGCAGGATATTTGGATGAATCAATAAATGATAAAGTGCCGTATAAAATACTGTTTTCTGAGCATCTGTTCCGCCTTCTACAGTTATACGTGACAAATCATCATTCCATTTTGCACGTGCGTCAGCATGAATCTGCTCGAAATTCTTTCCCGATTGTTCACGGTCTAAATTCAGTCGGGCATTCTCTATGCTGACAAATGAAACTCCCATCTGCACTTCCACTTGTTCACCTTCTTCCGTATCGAAAGAAAAATAAGTGCCGATGTCATCACCTGCTATTTCTTTTCCATAGCGGGTATATAATTTATACTTCCCTTGATCAGGATCCCATTCGGCTTCCACACCCGTCATCGGGCGTTGCTTCTTCCAATATCCGGTTGCAGCAGGTGTCTTTTTAACCCGCATTACAAAATAAATAGGAAATACAGCCTGAGGATTATAACAAAAAGTACCAAGTAATTTTACGCCTTCCACTTCGCTATCGCTTACACGACGAAGCATGGCACCGCTTTCATTCGTTAGTCCTTCTCCCAGATTCAACAATATATGACTTTTACCTTTTGGGAAAGTAAAACGGGCAATACTAGTACGTGGAGTGGCAGACACTTCTGTCTTTACATTATACTTAGTCAGATAGTTGGAGTAATAACCCGGTGAAGCCTGTTCATCCTTATATTTACTGCCGTATTCTTTATAATCTACATTCAGTTCTCCGGTAGTAGGCATCAATAATAAGGAACCTAATTCAGGACAACCGACTCCGCTCAAATTCACATGAGCATATCCGGTAAAGAAACAGTTGGTATATTCATAAGGCGTAGACCACCATCGTGCATCTTTATCGTACGTATTCTCAGAAGAGCCCATCACATTGAAAGGAACCACGGACATCATGCCATTCGGGCAGATTGCCCCAGGGTTGGTAGTTCCGAAATTAGTAGTTCCGATAAAAGGATCTACATAATCTATCAAAAGATTCTTTTTAGCAGGAGGGCTTCCGCCTTCTCCCGCATAAACGGGAAGAAGGGCGAAAGCAAGTGTGTAAATTAATAAAATGCGTCTCATAGCTTTATTAAATAATACTTGTTCGTTTAGTAAAGTCGATAATCTCTTTAATGTATCCGAAAGCCATGCCTACAACCGTATCTGCAGCGCCATAATAGACGGCTACACGTTCGCCGTCTTGCAAAGCGGCACAAGGGAATACTACATTAGGCACATCACCTTGAAGTTCATATGGAGCAGCCGGGCCAATCAGATATTCACGAGTACGGTAAAGTGCTTTCTCCGGATGATCCTTATCAAGTATGGCAGAACCCATTGCATATCGGAAACCGTTGCAAGTAGTGATAACACCGTGATAGAAAAGCAACCAGCCTTCATCTGTAAGGAAAGGTACTGAACCGGCACCAATCTTCGTACACTGCCAAGCGCTTTCCGGGAATGGAGTCACTTTCATCACACAACGGTGTTCACCCCAATATTTCATATCCGGGCTATAGCTGATGTATATATCACCAAACGGAGTATGACCATTATCACTGGGGCGGCTCAACATGGCATATTTGCCATCTATTTTTTGTGGGAAAAGTACCCCGTTACGATTGAAAGGCAAGAAAGCGTTCTCGCATTGGAAGAACTCCTTAAAGTCGAAAGTATAAGCAATACCAATAGTAGGACCATGATAACCATTACACCAAGTTACCCAATAACGGTCTTCAATCCATGTCACACGAGGATCATATTTATATTCCGATTCAATCATTTCCGTGTTACCGGCCTTGAACTGAATAGGCTCGTGATTAATATCCCAATGAATACCGTCCTTACTGAACCCGGCAAAGATATTCATCTGCACAGCTTTATTATCACAACGGAATACTCCTGCAAAGCCGTCTCCGAAAGGCACCACGGCACTATTGAATATACTATTAGAAGAAGGAATATGATAGCGTCCGATAACCGGATTTTGTGAGTAACGCCACATTACGTCCGTACATCCGACAGGACGATCTTCCCAAGGAATTTGAATCTTATTCATAATCAATGTTTTTTATATTATTTATTTTTTTGAATCATCATACGTAAAAGGTATGAAGTAAGTAATCAGAAAAGCAGGAATAGTCGCAATCAAGACATAAATAAAGAAGTTCCGATAGCCCAGCAAGTCACTAAAATAGCCACTCACCATTCCTGGAAGCATTACTCCCAAGTTCATAATTCCTGATGCAAATGCATAATGCGACATCTGATGTTTTCCCGGAGCAATCTGTTGCATCATAAATAATGTCAGTCCGACAAAACCAAAACCATATCCGAAATATTCCATCGTTATACATGTTCCTATCAGATACACGTTAGTAGGCTGTACAACTGCCAGGAAAGTATATGCGACAAACGGAAGATTGAATATACAACAAAGAGTAAAAAGTGTCTTCTTCAATCCGAACTTGGAGACATAAATACCTGCCAACAAAGAGCCAAGTACAAAAGCTGCAGAACCAAAAACTCCATTTAACGTACCAATCTCCGTCAAGGACAATCCTAACCCACCGACATCTCTTGAAGCACGCAGAAATAACGGCGCAATCTTCATTATAAATCCTTCCGCCAGGCGATATAAAATAATAAAGCAGATATAATAGAATATATGTTTCTTTGTAAAGAAGTCTGCAATAACCGCCATCAATTCTCTTTCGATCTCTGATGTCGTTTTCTTCGTTGTTGACGGAACTTGTGAAGAGGGTAAAACTTTTATATGGTAAATGCCAATCAACACCATAATCGCTGCAATAACCGCAAAAATGATCATCCATGCAGATGTATATGCTCCTTTATTAGCTTCTATAGAAGCGCCTTCTATGGCTCCAAAATGTTCGGCCAATGCACCTGCCATAGCAACCAATCCACCATTGGCAACTAATTTGGCTACATTATAAAAAGCACCTTGTACTCCAATATATTTCGCTTGATCTTCTTTGTTTAATTCGGCCATATACACACCGTCACAGGCTATATCGTGTGTTGCTCCACTAAAAGCTATTATAGCCATTGTAGAAATACTTATGGCAAAAAAGTAATCGAAGAATAAAGAAAAGGCTACTATACCAAACAAGACTCCACTCAGCAATTCTGTGACCAATACAAAGAATTTCTTTGTTCGATACATTTCAAGAAAAGGACTCCATAAAAATTTAAATGTCCAAGGTGCCATAATAAGGGAAGTCCACAAGGTGATTTGTGTATCGGAAATTCCCAGATCCTTAAACATGAATACGGAAACCAGATTAATAGCAATAAAGGGAAGCCCCATTGCAAAATAAGCGGTAGGAACCCAGCAAGCCGGGCTGATAGAGTTTCGTTGAGAAGCAGTTTTATTCTGTTGCATAAATCATAGTATATAGATAAAAAAATCATTTTTCTAACCCATCTATATATAATACAACTAAAAGGGGGAAACTACTAACGTCTCCCCCTACTTTTTTTTATTTTATTATCACTTCGTCTATGAAAAACCATGAAGGATGCCCGACACCATAATGCCAGGTCGGACATTCTTTCGTTCCTGTAACTTCCACTTTTACATAACGTGTCTTTATCAGCGTTGCAGATTCTGTCTTGACCCCACGGAATCCGACCTTACCGGAGCGTTCTTCTGCCAAATCAGTCGTGCCCCACAAAGTATATTGTTCTCCATCCGTTGAATAAGAATAGGTAACTTGCAAAGGAAAGAGAATCCACGCCCCTATCTGATGTAAGAAATCTGTTTCTACACTATGAATCTCCTTTTCTGCTCCTAAATCTATGATGAACGCACCATCAGTTCCTTCCCAGCCTACCCAACTGTCAACAAAAGTAGCTCCGCCAAACAGTCCGTCCACTAATGCCGTCTTTCCTATTTCTACATATTTTCCGGTAGGCGGAATAATATAAGAAACCTTGGCTCCTAATGCCAAACTCCGTTCGGTCTGCGGCATATAACGTTTACGGTATAGATCGCAGTACTCTATCGGTGAATTAGAACGTTCATTCAATGTAGGAACATTAAACTCTTTCACTCTCTCCTCAAAAAGTGTCAACTTTTTATCTATATCAGCTAAGTCTTTCACGGTTTCCGTACGCGCTATTTCCAACTCAGAATACTGAAGCGGCAAACGGGCACGCTGAACTCTTTTCAAGAATGTATCATTTGCTTCAACTGCTTTTTCCGCCAAATCAAACAAATCATTGTAACGACGCATCAAGGCCGGTTTCAACATTCCATATTTATGGGAGACAGGCGAATCATAAATCCATAGTCTTTGTCCACTGCCAATCAACGCACCTTCCATCACTTTTATATATTGATAAAGATAAGGTGCAGCTTCGCCATAGTAGCCATGCAGAAAATGTTGCATTAATGAGTCTACATTAGCTTCCGGATTCCACATCAACTTCGACACCAGATAAGCACGCAACTCTGCAAAGTCTCCACCCCTGCTTCCTGCTATCTGAGAAAAGTGCATGGTGGCATGATTCTTCTTGAAAAGGCGGATATTATCCTGCAAGATATGGAAATTGGGGAATGGAGCAAGATAATTATCAAAGTTAATACCATAATCCCAAACAAATATATTATCAGTTATAGCAGACCAGCCCTCCATTGCCTTCACAAATTGCTTACCTGAAGCATTCTCAGTCAATGTCACTTCGCGGTCACAATCAATATCACAAAGCATTATATTTACATTAGGCAATGGTTTCACATGCTTCGGCGGGTTCATTGTATATAAATAAGCCAAGGTAGAAAACTCCTTATTAGGAAAACGGGTAGCCAATTTATTCAAAAAGGTGATTATACTCCCTGACAATGCCCCTTCCCTATCATCAATAGCCTTACATGCATCACAAGTACAATTTGTATAGTTACCGTCATTTTGGCTTACAGACATAATGTGTTTATCAGGATTTGCCTTAAAAATAGAATCAACGCGTTGTGCTACAATCTCAAAGACTTCCGGGTTACTCAAGCACCACTGGCTAGCCTTTCCCGGATGACGTTTCCCCTTAAAATAAGAATAATATTCAGGATGTTCTTTTCCATAAACAGAAGAAGGTAATAATTTATCAAAGGTGTGCACCCAATAACCGGCAGCAAAGACCTCACTTGGCTCTTCCAGTCGATTCCACCATTTATAGACAGAGTCCGTACGGATGGCATAGCATTGCGTCTGGCGATAACGGAAAGCCGGATTGTCTATTTTATTAATCAAAGGTAGAGTTATTGTTTTCTGTGGTGTGAGAGAATATTCATTTTCCCCCCAGTAATCAACGCCTAAATATTGCTCTAATAGAGTTATGACTCCATAAACAACTCCATTGTCTTGTCCGGAGATTCTCAAGATTCCATCCCCAGTAAAAATGGAAAATCCATCTTCTGTCACTTCTTTCGAGGATTGTTCTCCAATAAGAATATCTCCCTTTTGTGGAATCTGTTTTATTACAACAGGCAAAGTTTTGCCTGTAATCTTTTGAAAGAAAGATTGAAAGAGATTAGCAGCGACCCTATTCATTTGGCTATCTTCCGCCAATATAATCTTTGCCTTTGTTTTTCCGTCTTTCATTAAGGAAATTTGAGCATATGCAGAAGACGCACACATCCATATACTCAAAAAAAACAATAGTGTTCTCAAAATCAGCTTCAGATTCATGTTTTTCATGTTTATTATTAATGGTGTTATATAAAGAATACAACTAAATGAACTGCGGGACTAAACAAAAGGCTGTTCTTTTAATGCTTATTAAGAATTTAGACGGCTGTATCGTAAAGTCACAATCAAAGTATGAATGTTGACTTTCGGTACAGCCGTCAGATTAGTTTGTTTTATGAATAAAATCTATTCTTGATCCATACTATTCATCAGTTGATGTATATACATTCACAGCCGTCAAGAGTGTTCCATAGCGACCAGTAGCAGAATATGTCACACGAATATATCGCACCTCTGCCGGATATTGAAATACAAGAGTATGTGCACGGGCGGCAGTTAGCTCACATTGACCTACTTTGTAATTTATACCATCCGAACTTACTTCGATTGTAGTAGTAGAACTGGGAGAGTAGCTTGAACTATAATATTGAATTTGAATCGCAGATACTGTTTCCAATTTGCCCATATCTATCTCTAAAGGTTCAAACGCTTCCATATAGTCAACATAGTTTCCCGGACTAGTGACTAATCCCATCCAACTATCCCCCCAATTAGCACCAGTCGCACTTCCATTCACGGTGATATTCCATCCGGTGAAATCATTAATAGCTGTTCCTACCGGAACATTTTCTACTGATAATGATAATTTTTCTACTGTTCTGAACACAAGATAAGCAGTAGTAGTCTTTCCAATCCCTGCACCTACTCCATTCACCTCACTAATAACAATCGGCAAAATGTAGTTCTCACCTAAATTCACGGCTGCCATAGCATCCGAAAATGTTAATGCCACTTTCTCCTGCGGTGTCCGGGCACCTTTTTTAATAGTTACCGTAGAGTGCTCAAAAGCCGTATTAGGCATAAGCACATAATTTGTACCATTTACAGCATTATATGCTCCTATTAAACTAGGATCCATCTCCAGTGATATGTTGATGTCATCGTCGGCAGCCCAGTCAGCAGTTAACATATTCTCTAACTCTAGTCGCTCTGTCAAATTCGTAAATCCGCCATTCTCATATTCTAAGTTCATACTTTTAGAAGCGCCCATAGTAACAGTATTCACTTTATAAATCGAGCTAAAAGTTAGATATATTTTACTATTCTCACTAATTGACGCTCCTGAGCCTTCAATAGAAGTGATAGCAATAGGAAGAAGATAATTTTCCGCCCCACTTTGAAACTCTGTCATATCAGTGTAATGTACTTTTAATGAATCTGCCGATATATACTCCCCTTTCTTTATATGTAAAGTCGCATTCTCTAACTGAACACTTTTCAATAAGGTATAATTAGTGCCATTGGCTTGATTATAACTATCCACCAAAGACGGATCGACATTAATATGAATTGTCAGGTCGGTTGGAGCAGGCTTCGTACATCTCACCGGATTTACAATACATTCCGGTGCAATGTCAACTAAAAATGTCCCGTTTCCTTTATATTCTAACGTATTCTCTGTACTTACCGGAGAATAAATATACACATAATTAATATCATAAGGGTCTACCGATTCATCGTCATTACAAGCTGTCATAAGCAGAAGTGACACTGCCAACGGCATAGACATCAATAAATATTTAAACAATGTTTTCATAAATTTTCAATTTAAATTATTGAGCAAACGTATAAGTTTCCCAAGTCACATCGGCATGGTTCGGAGAACTAGGCTTCAGATTACCTATTTCTACATCATGCCCATTGCCTGTTACATCATGCAAAGTAGTAGCTCCTTCACCATCATTCATTGGTAAATACAATATCAAATCTTGATTGGTATATTCCACTTCAGAATACATACCTTTCTTTATCTGATTAGCCGAACGAGTTACTTTCCACAACCGCACCTGACACATTTCACAAGCATCTCTAAACTCAGCAGAAGAAAGCATTTGAAGCTTATCAATAATCATTGGCTGTCCGGTAGCACTAACTAGAGAAGCTATTTGCGTTCCATTTTTGTAAAGTAATGAAGTACCTGTGGCAGCATCATAAGTAATAGCAAAATGATACCATTCATTTGCTTCTAATCCATTTCCAGCAGTCGGATCACCTGTATCAAACTGTGACCCCATTGTTTTAATCTGCAAGAAATTATACACATATCGACCACCACTGGAATAAACTAAATCACCAAAACGTATGTATAGTTCCGTACTACCACCAGAGTTAAAGATAGCCTGATTATTGGTAGAAAAAGCACTCATTTTGCACCACCATTCCAAGGTATAATTAGGTAAACTCATTCCCCAACTTCCTTCCGGTGCAGCCTGCATAGCATTATAAGGGTGAAATTTGGGAACTAATTGTTTTAATGGCTTCACTAAAACAACCATAAAGTTCGAAGAACCTTCCGCTTTGTCTATTCCATCAGCTTTCTTTATACTGATAGGAATAGCATATTGAGCACCCTCCGTCTCAAAAGATTTAATATCAATATTAACAGGATCAGCACTGACAGAACCTGCCGCTATTGTTACCTTTTCAGGAAAACTAACATATTCCGCCTTAGGTAATTTATAACTTGTTTCGTTCTTCCTATTATAAGATTCCAATGCATCCTTGTCTAAAAATAATTCAGCGGTCACGTCTTGATCCATAGCCCTAGCCAAACGAATAGTTACAGATGTACGAGTCATCTCATCCTGCATGGTTACCTCTTTTGTTTTGGCACTAGCGGCTTCATTGATATATACCAAATTCTCAATAGCAGCATTTTGCGCATTTTCACAAGCAGTTTGTACAATGGGAAGCATCCCCAGTACTATCAGTTTTAATAATGTTTTTCTATTCATATCATACTTCCTTTCTTCTTTTAATTATTGATAGGAGGATTTTGGGCACTAATAGCTGCTCGTACAGTCGGATAGTCCGGGTTTCCCGGATAATCATATTCAATATGATAAGCTCCCATACCCCCGTGTTCTATTCCACATGAAGGATGGTAATCTTGCTGTTCTGAAAAGTAATGTTTATCTATAGCCCTTTCAAAAGTAGCTGTTACAATAGACTTCTTCAGTACCTCTTCAAATATTTCCGGATGGTAACTGCTGACTCCCCCATAACCAGTAAAGAAATCGTCCAGTCCGGAATGTCCCAGCTCATAAGTTTGCCAAGCAATATAGTCCAGGCTTTGTACTACATCTTCAGCTAGAATATCGTAAAAACGGAGCCATGATTTACCACCTGGAATATCAGCAACAAGTATCTTTCCCGTCTTATTAAACTCTTCACGCAAAGTGCGCATAAATGTATTAGCTCTTTCCGGATGTTCTGAGGAGATCAATGTTCCATTATCCTCAATATCATAATCGAACCCATCCACATTATATTTATTGCAGGTATCAACAATGGCAAGAGCGTATTTTTTTGCAGCTTCTATATAAGTATCTTCATCATTTGGATCAATTCCCCAAAAAGCATTCTTGACATCAGTTGCATTACCACCCGGAGTTAAATTATCTCCAATATCACCCGCACGCCAGCAGAGCACAGCTTTTGAACCTTTTTCCTGAAATTTCCTCAGGTCGGTTTGCTGTTCTGCTGTCAAATTACCCCAGCACAGCCAAAGACTCACAAAATCCACACTGTCAGGGAGCCCACACAGAGAAGATGACATGGTAACTCCTGTCCAGTTACCAAACCAGCCAAACATAACTTTATGAGGAGAATTAAAATAGGGACGACTAAATAATTAATAATACTCTGATT
>ULPM01033176.1_pt1 | contig 10313 bp, 13 predicted proteins | sample 1953501 | NCBI WGS metagenome assembly ULPM01 (sample SAMEA4835629, study PRJEB28245) | human gut metagenome | biome: gut microbiome; material: fecal sample | place: Denmark | collected 2008
ATTACCGTTGGCAAGACAGAATCACGCTTTATCCCGACCCTGCTGGCGGGGCAAGACAGCACGCACGTGGCGAAACTGATATTGACATTTTGAGAGAGCACGGTTTTAGTCGAATTAAGTATCGCAGACAGCATCCAGCGATTGCAGACCGTGTTAACTCGGTAAACAGAATGCTAATGAGCGCTGAGGGGAAGATCAGACTATTCGTTGACCCTTCCTGCACGCACTTGATTAACGCTCTTGAACAAACGCTTTACATTGAAGGCTCAAGAGAAGTCGATAAGTCGGCAAACATAGAACACTCGGCGGATGCGCTCGGATATGCGATTGAGATTGAATACCCGATTAGAAAGCTCAATGTTGCAGGTTACTCACGATAATAAGAAAAATAAATGACGAAAAATTTTGAGAAAGCTGGCAGTGTTACTTACATTGACCCGCAGGTTGATTCAAGCTCTACAGTCAATCCCTTTAAGAATCTGATTTCCCGTCGTCATCCTCTATATGACGAGATGGTTTCCAATTGGGACTTCTTTGAATCTACCTATCATGGCGGTAGAAAGTGGTTTGATGAAAACATCTTCAAGTACATCAAAGAAGGCCAGAAGGATTTTGAAGATCGAAGAGGACGAGCATATCGCTTCAATCATTCCCGTGAAGTTGTTGATCTTGTTACTAAGTATCTATTCAAACAGAATATTGAACGGTCTAAAGACGCTCCCAAAGGTGTACAGCACTTCTGGAAAAAAGCGACTAAGTTCGGCTCCGACATTCAGGATTTAGCAAAGCAGATTGCTAAGAACACGTCGATTTATGGTCGTATCGGCATTGTGATTGATAACGAACGAGTCTCTGACGGCGTTCTGTCTAAAGCTGATGAAAAGACTTTAAAGGTTCATCCTTACGCTTACATTGTCACGCCTCAGCAGATGCTTGACTATTCGTTTGACGTGAACGGAGAGCTTTCTTGGATTCTGATTCAGGAAGTTGTACGTGATGATGATGACCCGTTTACTTCTAGCGGAAAAGAGCGTGTTCAATATCGTCTTTGGACGACAAACGATTGGTTCGTTATTGCATACAACGACACTCGTAAAGTTTACGAAATGATTGATCAGGGCGAGCACGGTTTAGGTGTTGTGCCTGTGGTTCTTGCAGATCATCTTCTTTCTGATGAAGAGTACGGCTCACCAAGTATGCTCAATGATATTGCGTTCTTGGATAGAGCAACCGCAAACTACCTCTCCAACCTTGACGCAATCATTCAAGATCAAACATTCTCTCAGTTGATTATGCCGACATCTGCCTCTGGCGCAGACAGCGATGTTCAGGACAAATTGATTGAGATGGGTACGAAGAGAATTTTCACCTACGTGACAGACGGCTCTTCACGTGCTCCTGAGTACATTTCACCTGACCCCAAGCAAGCACAGCTTATTCTTGAGGTCGTAAACCGCATTGTTTCTGAGATTTATCACACTGTCGGTCTTTCGAGCGAAAGAACCAATAAAGACAATGCGGTCAGTAAAGATAACAGCTCTGGCGTTGCAAAAGCATACGACTTTGAGCGTGTTAACGCCTTGCTTACAGCCAAGGCGGACAGTCTTGAAGTTATCGAAAACAAGATTGTCAAAATAGTGGCTCTTTGGTGCGGAGAAAAGATTGACGAGGAAAAGACAGAGCACGAGAGATATGTGCTTTATCCCGACAATTTTGACACTCGTGGCTTGTATGACGAGTTCGATATTGCCTCTCGTTTAATGTTGATTGATGCTCCTGACGCCTTAAGACGTGAACAGATGCGCGCCCTTATGGACAAACTCTTCCCGATGCTGAAGAAGAGCGTTCGTGAGGAAATCGAGAAAGAGTTGAAGAGGTGGCCGATCTCTATTGAAGACATGATGGCTAATCCGACGACTCTGAGAACTGCTTCCAACAACTTGCGTGACCCGACCCACACTCTCTACAAGACACAAAGCGGAAAGGGTGATGCAACAAGAGGGGCAGATGGCTCAACCACCGATAACAAGCGTCCAGTTGCGAACAGACGACAGGGACAAGTAACCAAAGATACTGAATAACAATAAGTCAAAGAGAATTGACAAGGAAAACAATGACAACCAAATTCAAAATTTTTGCTGGCAGTGACGGCACTTCTTCCGAAAATCAGAAAGCCGAAGATAACGACAACAACAAACAGGCCGAACAGTCTAAAGAAGCCCCCAAACCTGATGACACTCAAAATAAGAAGGAAGGGGAGCACGGAATGTCTGAAGCAGATCACAAACTGCTCAAAGACATCATGAAAAAGAAAGAGGAGCTTAAGACGGCTCAGGCTCAGATTGCTGAATTCAAAAAGAAACTTGAAGAAGTCGAAAGTCTCGGCGGTATTGAGAAACTTTCGGCCATGTTGAAGGCCGAAGAAGACAAGCAGAAAAAAGAGCTTGAGGCTAAAGGCGAATGGGAAAAGCTCAAAAAACAAATGAGCGAAGATCACGTTAAAGCAATGTCTGAGATTCAGAAACAGCTTGAAGCCGAAAAAGCCAAGAACGTCGAAAGCGAAAAACGCATTATCGAACTGACCATCGGTGCAAAATTCGCAAACTCTCAGTACATCAACGAACAGTTGACTTTGACACCGAGCAAAGCCCGAGTCATTTACGACGACTATTTTGATTTGGTTGATGGCCAGGTCGTTGGCTTTGACAAACCTCGTGGTCAAAAAGACCGCACGCCTTTTGTTGATCAGTACGGCAATAACCTTCCGTTCGATTCTGCAATGGAAAAGATCATCACTGCCGACCCTGATGCTGACTTCTTGTTGAAGTCCAAGATTAAGAGCGGTGCGGGTTCTGCTTCTAAAGCCAAATCTGTTCAGGAAACTATGAAAGGTTTGACCACAATTGAGCAGATTGCCCGTGGGCTTTCAAATTTAAAATAAAAACTTTCTAGTTTAAATACCACTTGACAAAATGTCAAATTTGTGGTATAGTGATGCAAAAATACGCCAAGAGCCATCCGGTCTCTTGGCTTAACTCAGACAAGGATTGTCGATCAATTTCAATAGGTTAGACAATCTGAAAGCATAAAACAACAACAAACTTTCATTGTCTCGCAAATCCTAAAGCAACCTAGGCACGAAGACAAAAAGTCTTTAAGGAAAATAATAAAAAATGCCTTTACTTCGCGCAGAAGCCGAGAGACTTTCTAATAATACATTGATCTCTGGCATCATTACTGAAATTATTGATCGTGATGATCTTTTCTCCATTCTTCCGTTCGTAAAAGTAAACTCTAAGGCTTACGTTTATAACCGTGAAAATACTTTGGCAGGAGCCTCTTGGCTTGACCCGAACGACACAGTTACGGAATCTGCTTCCACCTTCACTGAAGTCGTTGCCAAGCTCCGTATTCTGATTGGCGACGTTGACGTTGACAAATTCCTTCAGACTACTATGTCTGACCACAACAATCAGCTTGCAATTCAGATTGCTAAGAAAGCAAAAGGAATGGGTCGTGAGTTCTCCAAGGTTCTGATTCAGGGTAACTCCTCAACTGACCCTAAACAGTTTGACGGTATCGCCAGGCTCGTTACTTCCGATCAGACTATCGACGGAAAGGCCTCTGCATTGAACTTTGCGATGCTTGACGAACTGCTCGATAAAGTACCGAACGGCGCAGACGTTCTCGTTATGAACCGTCCGACCATTCGTGCATATCGCCAGATTCTCCGTGCTACTTCTGGCACTGACGCAGTTATGCAGATGATTCCTGCTTTCGGTCACCATATGCTTGTTCATCAGGGTATGCCGATTTTGATGAACGAATTCATTCCGATGGCTAATGACGGCACCTGCCAGATTTATGCTCTCCGTGCTAACGAACTTGACGGTCTGCATGGTCTTTATGGCGGTGAAAACGCTGGTATCGTTGTTGAAAACATCGGTACTGTTCAGAACAAGGATGCTATCCGCACCCGCCTGAAGTGGTATTGCGGTCTGGCTCTCAAATCCACCAAGTCTCTGGCTTGCTTAAAGAATGTTCAGATCGGTGAAAAAACTGCTTCTGGCGGTGCTGGTGGTTAGGGTGACGGCACTGGTGGCGGTAACTAAGCCATAAGCTCATTCTTTGAGTTGACTCCATGATAACGGGCGGGAAACTTCTCGCCCTTATTTGAATAATCTCCATGAAACTTAAGATTAAACAAGACGGCTTGTGCAATTACACAGGCTATCTGCAAACAATTCACTTTACGAACGGAATCTCCGATCGTGACGTAAAGCACAACGAAGCAATTCGTATCTCTGTCATCATGGCTTGTGTTTGGGAAGACGGCTCTGAAGTTTCAAGAATCGTTGACAACACTCAGATTTCCGCTCCTATCGGACGTGTTACTCGTGATGTCTATGTAAAAACCGAAGTGGTCGCGGGAAATGACTCTGATCATCCAGAGTTTATTCATCACGAAGAAAAGCCTAAAGACGCAGTAAGCAAGACAATCGTCGAAGTTCTTCCTCCCGCAGAGGAAGTGCCTGAAATCATCGTTCGGTACACCCGAGATGAACTTGAAAAAATCGCAGACGAGAAGGGCATTAACGGACTTCGAGATGTAGCTACCCCGTTGGGCATCAGAGATACCTCTATTCGCAGACTTATCGAAAGAATTTACGCCATTGCGGGCAAAGAAGAATGAACGTTTACATCTCAGGAAATGTTGTTGAATCAGTCATCGCATTAAACGATGACGCTGGTAATCCCATTGCGGATGTTGTCGGCGTAACTTATCGAGTTATTGATTCTGAAAACAACGAATTAGTTAAGCCGACGGTTTATGTGCCAGACGGCGACGATTATCCTGAAGAAACGGAAGAGCCCGCAGAACCCGAAACTCCTGAAACGCCAGAAAATCCCGAAGAGGTTTTAGCGGACGAACCTGTTCAGGAAGAACCTGTTGAGCAGGAAACCATTTCAGAAGTAATTGTTCAGACTTCTGAAGAAGTTAATGCTTTAGAAGAAGAAACTTCGAGGGACATTCGCATTATTTGCTTGAAAGCAAAGACTAAGACAGGTGCGGTTTTCTCTCTTGAATACGCTTACGGATTGACTATTGCCGACCCGCTTCAAGTCGGTGTCAATTCTTTTATGACATATCGCCAAGCCCAAAAAATGGCTATGGATATGCCGAAACTTAATAACTGGGAAGCCACGTCTCAGTCTCAAAGAATCTCTGCATTACTCGAAGCGAAACAGAGAATTTGCAGATTAGCGTTTGACTTTGGTCAGATTCAGCTTGATATGACTAAACAAGATTATGTTGTACAGGCCGCTGGCAAGCCAAGATGCGTACAAGTCGGAGGGATTTTTGGAGTTTATGGTGGCTCAGTGAAATTGGAAGACTTGTCTGTAGAAGACTTTGAAGCTCTCCCGACAAAATTCAAAACCGCTTTGATGAAGGCACAGCTTGCTGAAGCTAATGATGTATTGGAAGTTGACTCTATCGCTGAAAGACGCAGACAGGGCTTGATTCTCGAAACCATCGGCGAAGTTAAGCAGATGTTCTCAAGCATTATTCCCGCTCAAATGGCCGTCTCTTCTAAAGCTATGAGTTATCTGTCCAGATATTTAGTAAGCGGTAAAAAGATTGGTAGAAGTTAATGACTAAAATTCTTGGTGTCTATTTTCCTAAAGACGCAGACCTCTACGCCCAAAGACAGACGAACATATACGAACAGTTTTTGAAAGCGTTAGAAGCAATTATCTTCGGTATTCGCGGTTCTAATATGCCGATTACACCGAGCGTCATTAAGAAAGCAGAAATCGAATTTGAACGACATAAACAGATCGCTATTGTTCTGTTGAGCGAAGGTGATCTGCTGTATCCCTTCGAGAACGCAAAGGGCTTAGAAGCTCTGTATATGCGTGAGAATAGGTTCTTTGAAGCGAATAAAGCAACCTTTTTGAGCGCTATTAAGTTTGGAAGTCTTGAGGTCTATCACCTCTTTGAAGCTCATGGTGGTTTCGGACTTCTTGCACAGCAAAAATCAACAGAGATCAAATGGACAGTTAGAAGCATAAGCGGTTCTAGGCTTGACGCTTGTAAGGCTTTCTATGTCGATCACAGAGATTTTGCCTATCAAACATTTATCGACATGATTGTCGAAGAAAATCCTGATGCAACTGAATTCGGCGTTACGTTTGAAGATCAAATAATGTATGCGTTCAATACTGAAGCGATTAAGCGTAAAGATTTGGCAGATAGAAATAATGAGCGCAGAAAGAAGTTCTTCCACGTCGGTTCAAATAACTGGATTTCGGGAGTAGGAAAATGACGCTTTTTGTCCCTAATCAACGGTGCGTCATTGTAAAAATGAGCGCTATGGATATTTACGGACAAAAGCACGTTGATCGAAGAATCAACGAAAATTGCGCCATTTTGAAGTCAAAGAAGAACTCCACTAAGTCTTCTGTACGTGCTGACTCTTCTGCCTCCCGAGGTAACGCGCAGGAAATTACAGCCGATTATTGGCTGATTTTAGATAAGAATACACAGGCTGAAATCGACGACTTGATTGAATTCAGAGGTCTGAGATTAAAGATCATTGGTCTTCATCCGAGATTTAGCATCAGAGGAGATCACGATCACACCGAAGCCACGTGCAAAATTTGGAACGAAGCGAGTGACGAATGATTGATTTTTTGGCATTAGCAAAGCGACTTGAAGAGAAAGGTTGTGGTAAGTGCGCAAAAGACATCTTTGTCGATACCCTACCTTCGGAAAGCTCCACAGGTATTGTTCTTCGTTCTTCAATTTCTGGCGACAAAATCGACTATGAGCTTCCAGGATTTATGAAAGCGACTTTTCGGTTAATCGCAAGAGCGGCGAATCACGGCATTGGACAAGAGATGCTTCAAAAAGCTACTGATGCGCTTTATATAGAGCAATCGGAAGTAGTTGGCAGTATGAATGTTCGCATTTGCAGACCGATTACGACCCCGATGATCTTTCCTCTATCAAACGGTAATTTGCGTGAGTTTTCTGTAAATATGCGAATTATCTATGATGAACTTCCGCCTGAAAAGGCAGAAACACCTTCAATTTCAACAACAAAAACAAGAAAGAAAAATGACAAGTAATACAAAGAATGTAAAACTTGGCGTGTGCCGTGTTTATTTCGGAAACGAAGAACAAGACCTTGGCTACACCAAGGGCGGTGTTGATGTTTCTATTGCAACAGAAACCCACGAAGTTACCGTTGATCAGCTTGGCAACACTCCAATTAACGAGTACATCACTGCTCGTACTGCTGAAGTGACTATTCCTTTAGCCGAAACCACTCTTGAAAACGCTGTCAAGATTATGCCTGGCGCAAAACTCGTGACAGATGCCGAAGATACAAAAAAGCGTTATGTCGATGTGCCGACGGGTTGCGGTCTGTCTCTGATGGACTTCGCTCAGAAACTTCGTTTGCATCCGATTGCTAATGCTGAAGACAATCGGGAAGACGATTTCGTTCTTTTCCGTGCCGCCACCCCGGGACAGATAGATTATTCCTACAACTTGGACGAAGAAAGAATCTTCTCCTGCACGTTCAAGGGCTATCCTGACGAACAGGGCAAGCTCTTTGCTTTGGGCGACACGACCGCTATGGCATCTGGTTCCAGCCTCTGATAACTGGCGGTGCTGGTGACAGCGGAGACTAAACCAATTTAATGTTGGGAAACATTCATGGCCAAGACCCCCAAAAAGATCACCTTAAATCAGGCGAAAGAATGGGGGTCTTTGTATTTGCAGTTAGAAAAAGTCAAAACACAAATTCCCCAAACAGCCAGACGGCACCTTTACAACGAAGCCAAAAAAATTCGCAGTATGGCTAAAGATATGGCTCCGCTTGATGAAGGTTATTTAGAAAAAGCAATCAAAATTGAATCCTTTAACCGAGAGGGCGGGACTGGACAGCTCCGAAACGCAAAGGGGCAGTTTGAATCAAATACTTTCATTATCGGTGTCGATGCAAATGCTATGGCTGACGACAATATGCGAGTCGGAGACTACGCTATTGAAGTTGATGAAAACCTTCCTCCTAGTGTTGGTGCGTCTTGGTTTAAGGGCAAGAAAACGATTGCCAAGCAAGAAGATACTGGCGTTGAAGCTGGCGGTATGTTTATGGTTCGTGCTTGGGATTGGGCTATGGCAGAAGGGAATATCGTCGGCAATCTAAAGCAAGCCCTGAAGGGAAAAATCAAAGACTTCATCCGACGCAGAAAGTAATTGATTTTATTTTAAAAAGATGCTAATATAAGTAGTTGATTACTTACTATTAGTCAGTGCAAAAGATAACGATAAATGGCTGGCGTTTACGATACAAAGAACATCAAATTAGGCGTTTGCCGAGTCTCTTTCGGTGGCGTCGATCTTGGATACACAAAAGGCGGCGTTGACGTTTTCATTACCACAGACACTCATGAAGTAAGCGTTGACCAATACGGAGATGCTCCTGTTAATGAAATCATTACTTCACGAAGAGTTGAAGTAACAGTTCCACTTGCAGAAACAACGCTTGAAAATGCCATCTCTATCATGCCTGGCGCTTCTCTTGTCACGGACAAAGAAGACGAAACCAAACGCAGAGTTGAAGTCCCTACTTCTATCGGAACTTCTTTAGTAGATATTGCCCAAGAACTTCTTCTTCATCCCATAACCAACGAAAGCTGGGAAAGAGAAGATGACTTCGTGCTTTACAAGTGCGCCACTTCAGGCTCTATCGAATTCAGCTACAAGCATGATGAAGAAAAAATTTATGCAGTGAAATTCAAGGGTTACACAGACGAAAGAGGACGACTCTTTGCTATGGGTGACATCACTGCAACTGCTTAAGTTTTATTGTGCAGGTTGCGATAAGAAGAAAGAAAAGGGCAATCTGCACATTTTTTTAACAACCTACCTTTTCACAAAACAATGACAAAACTCTTAAACATTGACACCATCGCTCCCCTTGAAAACCGTTCTATTACGCTGAACGGCAAGACTTACAAAGTTTCCGAAACAACCGTTAAATTGTTCTTGGAAATTGCAGAATTTGAAAAGCAAAACGCAAACGTTGAAACGCTTCAAGATCAGATCAAAGCCATGACGACTCTGATTAGCAAGTTCATTCCTGATCTTCCAGAAGAAGTGTTGATGGAAGCAACGATCGAACAGCTCGGCACGATTGTCCGATTCATTCGCAACGACATCCCCGACGAAGAGTTAGAAGGTTCTGCTAAACCTCAAGAATCTTCCGCTACTGAAGAGGCAACAGCAGAGGGAAAGTAACACCACCGACAATCGAAAGTATCGACTTTGGATACTTCTTTTGTCGGGTTATGCACTTTTATGGAATCGGCTATAGAGAGTTACTTTCTGTACCGATTCGTTTTTTTTGGACGTTAAGTTCAAATATCGACCGCATACAAGCGTCGTTTGATGTCAGAAACCTCAGTCTTCAGCACGTGGCGGTAGCTACAGGAATGGCAGGAGGAGAAGGGGTCAAGAAGTTGCGTGAAAGCCTTGAAATGCAAATTGGCGAGACGCAGAAGATTAAATTTGACCCAATGGGTGAAAGGTTAAATCGCTCTCAGTTCGATGAACTGAAAAACACGATTCGCAGACAAAACAATAAGAATAAGAAGTAAAATGACTGGCATAATTGACTCCCTTTCGGTTAGTTTAAGTTTAGATACCTCTCGGTTTCTTAGAAACGCTGATGCAACAAAGCGCAAGATACACGAGGTTGAGCAAGCGTTTAATGACGCTGAAATAGCCAGCCAAAGAACTGGCAAAGCGATGGCTGACAGTCTCAAGCCATTAGATGCGGCTCAAAATAAACTTGCCAAGACGCTTCATGGAAATCTTGACAGAACTTGGAGCAAAATCGCAGATGGGATTGAAAAGGACTCTAAGAACGGCAAGTTCATTTTTACCTCTAAATTTGTAAAGTCTATCGACGGTTTCCAGAAGCAACTTAAAATTTTAGATAGATTGGGAAATCGACTTGCAAAAGAACAAAATCGTGTTTCTTTGGGCACCGCAAAATCAATTTCTCGTGGAAGAGGGTTTGGCAAAGAATTTAAGCAAGTTGATCAAAGGGCAAAAGATGCCTTGCAAGTTTATGGAGATATTTCTGAGCTTGTAACTTCTGCCAGACGACTTCAAAACAAGGTTATTCCTGAGCTTCGTCAGAAAATGACAGGAATTCTGAGAAGCTCTCCAAAAGGACGTAAAAAGGGGCCAGAGTATTATCAAGTCAAAAAAGACCTAGCCGCCGCAGAAAAAG